>Ga0129307_1001479_pt1 | contig 24563 bp, 17 predicted proteins | sample P1105metagenome_FD_94437 | JGI IMG/M metagenome (GOLD analysis project Ga0129307, IMG submission 94437) | Capybara group fecal microbial communities from Wisconsin, USA - P1105 metagenome | ecosystem: Host-associated > Mammals > Digestive system > Large intestine > Fecal | place: USA: Wisconsin...
AAGATGGACGAGCGCGCGCGCCGTCCGCTGTTCCTCGGCCTTGTGCTGATCCTGGTGTTCATCTACTATCCCATTAAAAAGGGCAGCCAGAAGGTCAACCATATGCCCTGGTACGACGTCGTGCTGATGGTCGTCGGCGCGATCTGCTATTTCTACTATCCGCTGAATCTTTCCAAGATCGTCAATCTCGGTACCCGTATCCAGAAGCTGACGCTCAACGTCGGCAGCCTCAGCATTCCGATCCTGATCGTATTCGGTATCGTCGGTACGCTGGTGCTGGTCGAAGCCTGCCGCCGCGTGGTCGGTATCCCGATCATCTGTGTGGCGAGCGTCTTCGTCATCTACGCCTTCGCCGGCGCGGGCAAGGATCTCAAGACCGTCGTCTACAACCTGTTCTACACCACGACGGGCATCCTCGGCACGCCGATCGGCGTCTGCTCGACCTATATCGCGCTGTTCGTCATCTTCGGCGCCTTCCTTGAGGCAACCGGCGTCGCAAACTTCTTCATCGACTGCGCGAACACGCTGGCCGGTTGGGCGAGCGGCGGCCCCGCGAAGGTGGCGGTCATCTCCTCGGCGCTGTGCGGCATGGTGTCCGGCTCCTCGGTGGGCAACACCGTCACCACCGGCTCCGTCACCATCCCGATGATGAAGAAGACCGGCTATCCGCCTGAGTTCGCGGGCGCGGTCGAGGCGGCGGCCTCCACGGGCGGCCAGATCATGCCGCCGATCATGGGCGCTGCGGCGTTCCTGATGGCGGAGATGGTCGGCGTCCCGTACAAGGACATCATCATCCGCGCGATCCTGCCGGCGTTCCTGTACTTCCTCGGCATCTTCCTCATGGTCCACTTCATGGCGAAGAAGCTGAAGCTGCACGGCATCCCCAAGGATCAGCTGCCCAAGGGCAAGGACGTCCTGCCGAAGATCTACCTGATCCTCCCGCTGGTCGTCCTGGTCTACATGATCATGGTCGGCTTCACGATGGCGACCGCCGCGGTCTACGCCATTCTCTACTGCCTGGTCGTCTCGATGATCAGCCGCGAGAAGGGCACGAAGGCGCTCGTCATGGCGCTGCCGCTCATTCCGCTGCTCTACATGACGCTGTTCTCCCGCAAGTGGGAAATCAACAGCTTCATGGGCCAGAACGGCACGAAGCTCTGCGTCGGCGTCGCTGTGGCGCTGATGATCGTCAACTATATCGTCAGCAAGGCGAACCGCAAGGAGATCCCGATGATCTTCAACGCGTTCGAGAACGGCGGCAAGAACACGCTGTCCGTCGCGGTCGCCTGCGGTATGGCGGGTATCATCGCCGGCGTCGTCACCATGACCGGCCTCGGCCAGATCCTCATCAGTGCCATCGTCAAGATGGCGAACGGCCGCATCATCGTCGCGCTGGTGCTGACGATGCTGTGCTGCGTCGTGCTCGGCATGGGCGTTCCGACCACCGCGAACTACATCATCATGGCGACCACCTGCGCGCCGATCCTCGGACCCGCGGGCATGGGCCTTGAGCTGATGGCGGCTCATATGTTCTGCTTCTACTTCGGCATCGTCGCGGACATCACCCCGCCGGTGGCGCTCGCCGCCTACGCGGGCTCCGCGATCGCCAAGGCGCCTCCGATGAAGACCGCGTTCAACGCGACGCGTCTCGCCATCGCGGCGTTCATCATCCCCTACATCTTCGCGTTCAACCCCGCGATGCTGTTCATCAACACCACGGTGCTGGAAGTTGTACTGGTCGTCATCACCTCGACGCTCGGTATGCTGTCCATCTCGCTGGGCATGATCGGCTACTTCCTCAAGGATATGGCGTGGCCCTTCCGCATCCTCTGCATTGCGGGCGGCCTGCTGATGATCTACCCGGGCACGCTCACCGACCTGATCGGCGTGGCGATCCTCGTGGTGGTCTTCCTGGTCGAGAAGATGGAGCTTGCCAAGCAGAAGGCGTAATGACATCCGACAAAAAGAACGCTTCTTCGGAAGCGTTCTTTTTTTGCGCCCGCGCATAGGATGGAGGGGAGGTGCTGCACAATGCCCAGAATCTATTTGAGCCCGTCCACACAGGACTGGAACCCCTACATCACCGGCAGCGGGAGCGAGGAGTACAACATGAACCTGCTCGCCGACGCGCTGGAGCCCTACCTGCTCTCCAACGGCGTCCGCTGGGTGCGGAACACGCCGGATATGACCGCCGCAAGCTCGATTCGGCAGGCGAACAGCCTCGGCGGCTTTGACTTCTATCTCGCGCTGCACTCCAACGCCTCCGGCGCGGGGAGCGAGGGGCGGAACCGCGGGATCATTGCGTTCTACTACCCCTCCAGCGCGCTGGGGCAGCAGGCGGCGGAGCTGTTCGCTGCGCGCCTGCGTGAGGTCTACCCGCTGCCGGAGCTGGTGCGCACGCAGTCCACGACCACGCTGGGCGAGGTGCGCCAGCCGCGCTATCCCGCGAACCTGATCGAGATCGGCTACCATGACAACTATGAGGACGCGCGCTGGATCGAGACGAGCCGGGGGCCGATCGCCGGGGCGCTGGCGCGGGGGCTGACCGACTTCTTCGGCCTGCCGTTCATCGAGCCGGAGCCGATGCGCGCCGGTATCGTGACCACCGGCGGCTCTCCGCTGCGCCTGCGGGACTATCCGGGGACGAACGGCAGCGTGCTCGCCATGCTGCCCAACGGCGCGAACGTCGAGATCTACGGCGCGTGGGAGGGCTGGTACGTCGTCCACTACGGCGACGCCGTCGGCTACGCCGCGCAGGCGTATATCAGCGTATAAAAAAACTGCTTCCCGTTGAGGGAAGCAGTTTTTAAAATCACTTGGCGTATTCGACCGCCTTGACCTCGCGGATGACGTTGACCTTGATCTGGCCGGGATATTCCATCTCGTCCTCGATGCGCTTGGCGATATCGTGGGCGAGGATGACCATCTCGTCTTCGCTGACGACCTCGGGCTTGATCATGACGCGAACCTCGCGGCCCGCCTGGATCGCGTAACTCTTCTCCACGCCGGGGAAGCTGCCCGTGATCTCCTCGAGCTGCTCGAGGCGCTTGATGTAGTTCTCCAGATTCTCGCGCCGCGCGCCGGGGCGTCCGGCGGAGATGGCGTCGGCGGCCTGGATGATGAAGTCCAGCACCGTCGTCGGTTCGACGTCGTTGTGGTGGGCGTGTACCGCGTGGATGATCTCTTCCTTTTCGTGGTACTTGCGCATGAACTCGACGCCGAGGGAGACGTGCGTGCCGTCCATCTCGTGGTCGACGGACTTGCCAATGTCGTGCAGCAGGCCGGCGCGCTTGGCGGCGACCACGTCCGCGCCCAGCTCCGCCGCCATCATGCTGGCGAGGTGGGCGACCTCGATGGAGTGCTGCAGCACGTTCTGGCCGTAGCTGGTGCGGTAGTGCAGGCGGCCGAGCATCTTCACAAGCTCGGGGTTCAGCCCGCGCACGCCGGTTTCCAGCACCGCGCGCTCACCCTCGGACTTGATCACGGCGTCCACCTCGCGGCGCGCCTTGGCGACCATTTCCTCGATGTGCGTGGGGTGGATGCGGCCGTCGGCGATCAGCTTCTCCAGCGCGATGCGCGCGACCTCGCGGCGCACCGGCTCAAAGCAGGAGACCGTGATCGCCTCGGGCGTGTCGTCGATGATGAGGTCGACGCCCGTCATGGTTTCGATGGTGCGGATGTTGCGGCCCTCGCGGCCGATGATGCGGCCCTTCATCTCGTCATTGGGCAGGGGAACCACACTGACGGTGATCTCGGCGGAATGATCCGCGGCGCAGCGCTGGATCGCGGTGGCGATGATCTCGCGGGCGCGGGAGTCCGCCTCGTCGCGGGCGCGCTGTTCGAGTTCCTTGATCTTGAGGGCGGTCTCGTGCGTCACTTCGCTCTCGACCTGCGCGATGAGGTACTTCTTCGCCTCCTCCGCGGTGAAGCCGGAGATGCGCTCGAGCATCTCGGTCTGGCTGCGCTTGATGATCTTGATCTCCTCGTTCTCCTTATCAAGCGCGGCGTGCTTCTGGGCAAGGGCTTCTTCCTTCTTCTCGAGGGCTTCGGTCTTCTTGTCGATGTTTTCTTCTTTCTGCTGCAGCCTGCGTTCCTGCTTCTGCAGGTCGCTGCGGCGCTCCTTGTTCTCCTTCTCGGCTTCATTGCGCATGCGCATGATATCTTCCTTCGCCTCAAGCAGGATCTCCTTGCTCTTGCTCTCGGCGCGCTTGTGCGCATCGTTTTCGATTTGCAGAGCCTTTTGCTCAGCGTCTGCGATGGTCTTGCCGGCCTTTTGTTCCGCGCGGATCCTCAGCCAGATGCCGAGAAGGATGCCCAAAGCCAGCAGCACGAACCCGATGATAAAGTGGACGGGCCCGAACATGATATTCTCCGGCATGGTTCCTCCTCTAGTCGTTCTCATTTTAATCTATTAAAATGGGTGTTTTGGTTCTTCAAGAGGAAGTCCCCTTCTACTCCCCCTAAAAATCCAAATGATATTCTACTCGGTTCGCGGGATGGTGTCAAGAACAAAACCAACAGGTTCCGAAAAATTGTATGAAACAGATGTTGCATTTTTGATCGGGCTGTGCTATACTGGCAAGGAAAAGACAGGGGGGCGGCGCCATGAGCAAACGAGCGGAAATGCAGCAGCGCATCTATCAGTTTATCCTTGACTACATCGGCGAGCGCGGCTATGCGCCTTCGGTGCGCGATATTTGCGACGCGGTCGGGCTCAAGTCCCCGTCGACGGTCCACTTCCATCTGAAAAATCTGGCGGAGCTGGGCTACATCGAAAAGGGCGCGTTCAAGGGCCGCGCGATCGTGCCGACGGACCGCGGCGCGGCCAAAAAGAGCGCGCAGCAGCGGGAGGAGCCCGTCGTTCCCGCCGTGCCGGAGCCGCCGGCGAAGCAGGTGCCCATCGTCGGCAGCGTCGCCGCGGGCAGCCCGATCCTTGCGCAGGAGTGCATCGAGGACTATCTGACCTTCGACACCGGCGGGCGCGACGGCGAGTATTTCGCCCTGCGCGTGCGCGGCGAGTCGATGCTGGGCGTCGGCATCCTGCCGGGCGACCTTGTGGTGGTGCATCAGCAGCCCACGGCGCACAACGGCGAGATCGTGGTCGCGCTACTCGACGACGAGGCGACGGTCAAGACCTTCAGCTGCAGGAACGGCAAGATCTGGCTGCTGCCCGCCAACCCCGACTATCAGCCCATCGACGGGACGTTCTGCTCGATCATGGGCAAGGTCGTCGCCGTGGTGCGGCAGTATTGACCGCCGGAAGAGCAATCGAATCAAGACCGCCGCGCGGACTCTGAGACGAGTCTGCGCGGCGGTCTTTCTCTGCGTCAGGGGCGGCGTTTTGCGAGGTAGTCTCCGCGGAACACCTCCGTCGCGTCGCCGGTCAGGAAGCAGCGCCCGCTTTTCTCGTCGAAACGGACGCGAAGGTCGCCTCCCGACAGATGCACCAGCACGTCCGGCTCGAGCTTCCCCAGACGGACGCCGGCGTAGACCGCCGCGACCGCGCCGGTGCCGCAGGCGAGCGTCTCGCCCGAGCCGCGCTCCCAGACGCGGAAATCGATCTCGCGGGGGCTGAGGAGCTCGACAAACTCCGAGTTCACGCGTTCGGGGAAGCGGGGATGGCACTCAAAGCTCCTGCCCAGACGCTCCAGATCCAGCTCCGTGATGTGTCCGGCGCCCAGCGCCGGATTGCTGTGCAGGAAATAAACGGCGTGCGGGTTGCCGACGTCGACGCCGACAAAGCGGAGCTTTCGCTCGCACACCTCGATCTGCTCCGGCAGCTTGCTTGTCAGCGCCGGCACGCCCATGTCCACGGTCAGCTCCGTCGCCTTGCCGCAGATCACGCGGAAGGCGATCTCCCGCACACCCGCGCGCGTGTCGACCCGGACGGAGCGCCGTCCGGGAGGGACGAGGGCGTGGTCGTACAGGTACTTTGCCACGCAGCGCACGCCGTTGCCGCACATGAGCCCCTCCGAGCCGTCGGCGTTGAACATATGCATGAAGGCGTCCGCCCGGTCCGACGGCTCGATGAGAATCAGCCCGTCGCCGCCGACGCCGTAGTGCCGATCCGAGATCTGCCTTGCCAGCGCGGCGGGGTCGGCCACGGTCTCCGAAAAGCAGTCGATGTAGACGTAGTCGTTGCCGCAGCCCTGCATCTTTGTGAATCTCACCGCGCACTCCTCCTCAAAAACGTTTCAATGACCGCGGCGTGCAGCGCCGCGGCGGTCACGACGGCCGCGTCGTCCGGCAGGAACGCGGCGTTGTGCAGGGGCAGCGCGCACCCCGCGCCGACGTGGTAGAACGAGCCGGGCCGCTGCAGCAGAAAGCAGCCGAAATCCTCGGTGGCCATGGTCGGCTCGGACAGCACGCGGACGTGCTCCGCGCCCAGCAGCGCCGACGCGGCGTCCTGCACAAGGCGCGTCATGCCGTCGTCGTTGACCACGCCGGGGTAGCTCTCCCGCAGCGCGCAGTCGGGCGTGACGTCGTGCCTGCGCGCGACCTGCTCGACGGTGCGGCGGAACAGCGTGCGCATCGCCGTGCGGTTCTCGGCGCCGAGCGTCCGGATGATGCCGGTGAACTCGGCGCGGTCTGCGACAATGTTGCCGGCCGTGCCCGCGTGGAGCGTCCCGACGGATACGACGCGCCTGTCGTGCGGGAACGACGCGGGCAGGGCCAGCAGCGCCGTCACCGTCTCCGCCGCCGCGGCGAGCGCGTCCGCGCCCTTTTCCCGCTCCGCGCCGTGGGCGCTGCGTCCCGTGAGCGTCACGCGGAACGTGTCCGACGCGGCGTAAAATTTCCCGTACCGCACGCCGACGCTGTCGGCGTCCAGCTCCGGCGAGACGTGGCAGCCGAACACCGCGTCGACCCCGTCCAGCGCGCCCGCGTCGATCATGCGCTGCGCGCCGCCATTGCCCTCTTCGTCCGGCTGGAACAGGAACACGACGGAGCCGGGCAGCTTCGCGCGGTGCGCGGCGAGCAGCTTCGCCGCGCCGAGCGCCGCCGCCATGTGGACGTCGTGCCCGCAGGCGTGCATCACGTTGGGGGTCTCGGAGGCAAACGCCGCGCCGCTCGTCTCCTGCAGGGGCAGAGCGTCCATATCGGCGCGCAGGGCGGCGGTCCCGCCCGCGAGACCACCCGTCAGCGTTCCGACGACCGCCGTGTCCAGCAGCCGCCTCGTCGGGATGCCGCACGCGCGCAGCCACGCCTCCACGCGCTCCGCCGTCTTGTATTCGCGATTGCCCAGCTCGGGACGGCGGTGAAGCTCGTGCCGAAGCGCGGCAAGCTCCGGCGCAAGTGCCCCGGCTTCCGTTACATAGTCTATCATAGGCTTCGCAGGACGGCTTCCAGAGCCGTCTTTTCCGTTGTTTGGGCGTCCCGTTTCTTGACGATCCTCGCCGGACAGCCCGCGACCACCGCGTCCTCCGGCACATCCCGCATCACGACGGCTCCCGCCGCGACGACCGCGCCGCGGCCGACGCGCACGCCCTCGATCACCACGGCGTTCGCGCCGACCAGCACGCCGTCTTCAACAACGACCGGCCGGGCGGAGGCGGGCTCGATCACGCCCGCCAGCACCGCGCCCGCGCCGATGTGGCAGTTTTTGCCGACGATGGCGCGCCCACCGAGCACCGCGCCCATGTCGATCATGCTGCCCTCGCCGACGACCGCGCCGATGTTCAGGATCGCGCCCATCATGACGACTGCGTTTTCGCCGATCTCCACCTGCTCGCGGATGATCGCGCCCGGCTCGATCCGCGCGCGCAGGTTTTTGGTATCCAGCAGGGGGACGGCGCTGTTGCGGCAGTCGCTCTCGACGATGACTGTCTCGATCCTGTCGCGGTTCGCGTCGAGGATCGGGCGCAGCGCATCCCAGTCGCCGAAGACGATCCGGTCCCCGACGCCGAACACCGTCGCTTCGCCGTAGTCCACCGGCGCGCGCTCTTTGACGTACAGCTTGACCGGCGTGCGCTTCTTCGCCGCGCCGATATATTGGATGATCTCTCTGGCGTCCATGCTCATACTCCGATCTCCGCGCCGCCCGCCGCCGTGTGCGCCAGCAGCGGCCTGACCTTGGCGAGGTACGCCTCCGTCTGCTCCACGCAGCGCCCGATGTAGTCGGCGGGCTTCAGAAGCGCCGAAAGCTCGTCCGGCGTCATGCGGAAGGCGGTCTCCGCGGCAAGCCGGTCGGGAAGGTCGCAGGGCTTTCCGTTTTTCATCTGCGCCGCGGCCTCCATCGAGCAGCGGCGGATGACCTCGTGCAGCGCCTGCCGGTCGCCGCCGCGCTTGACCGCCTCCATCAGCAGGTTCTCCGTGGCGAGGAAGGGGAGATACTCCGCCAGAGCCGCCTCGATCACGGCTTCATTGACGCGCAGCCCCGCCGTCACGTTCTGCGCCAGACGCAGGATCGCGTCGGCGCAGAGAAAGCCCTCCGGCATGGAGAGGCGGCGGTTCGCGCTGTCGTCCAGCGTGCGCTCCAGCCACTGCGCCGAGGCGGTCATGGGTGCGTTCGCCGCGTCCGCCATCAGATAGCGCGCAAGCGAGCAGATGCGCTCGCAGCGCATGGGGTTGCGCTTGTAGGGCATGGCGGAGGAGCCGATCTGCGCGTCCTCAAACGGCTCCTCGAGCTGCCGGTCGTGCTGGAGCAGGCGGACGTCGTTCGCCATGCGGCAGCAGCTCTGCGCAATGGCGGAGAGCGCGTTCAGGATGCGGCTGTCCAGCTTGCGGGGATAGGTTTGGCCGCAGACGTCAAAGCAGTCGTCGAAGTCGAACGCGGCCGCAAGGCGGCGGTTCAGCTCGACGACCTTCGTCCCGTCGCCGTCGAAGAGGGCAAGCAGACTCGCCTCCGTTCCGGTCGCGCCGCGGCAGCCGAGGAAGCGCACGCCGCGCAGCGCGTGATCCAGCTCGTCCAGATCGGAGACAAAGTCCTGCATCCACAGCGCCGCACGCTTGCCCACCGTGACGGGCTGGGCGGGCTGGTAGTGCGTGCAGCCGAGCGTCGGCAGCGCCTTGCAGCGCTCCGCGAAGGCGGCGAGGTTGGCGATCACCTTCAGCAGCTCGCCGCGCAGATAGCGCAGCGCGTCGCGGTAGAGGATCAGGTCGGCGTTGTCGGTCACATAGCAGCTGGTCGCGCCGAGGTGGATGATCCCCGCTGCGGCGGGAGCCGCCTTGCCGTAGGCGTAGATGTGCGCCATGACGTCATGGCGCACTTCCCGTTCCCGCGCGGCGGCGAGGTCAAAGTCGATATCGGCGATGTGGGCGTTCAGTTCCGCGACCTGCTTCGCCGTGACGGGCAGGCCCAGCTCGTGCTCGGCGCGCGCCAGCTCCACCCAGAGCCTGCGCCACGTTTCGATGCGCGTACGCTGGGAAAACAGGCGCAGCATATACCCGGAGGCATAGCGCGCGGACAGGGGGGATTCATAACGTTCGTACATAGTTGATCACCTCATGATGCAGGCTTCGCGCTCCGCGCCGACGGAGACGTAGGCGATCGGACAGCCGACCGCGCGCTCGATCCGCTCCACATAGGCTCTTGCCGCCTCCGGCAGGGCGTCCCATGAGCGGACGCCGGAGAGGTCGCAGCGCCATCCGTCCATGTAGTCGATCACCGGCTTTGCGCGCTCCAGCGCGGCGGGGAAGGGGAACGCGTCGGTGCGCTTGCCGTCCAGCTCGTACTGCGCGCAGACGGGGATCTTGTCCAGATAGCTCAGCACGTCCAGCTTGGTGAGCGCCAGCGCCGTCGCGCCCTGCGCGCGCACGCCGTAGCGCGTCGCCACAAGGTCGAGCGGACCGACGCGGCGGGGGCGTCCGGTCTTCGCGCCGTACTCCGCGCCCGCCTCACGCAGCCGCTCCGCGTCGGCGCCGCGCAGCTCGCAGACGAACGGCCCCTCGCCGACGCAGGTGGAATATGCCTTGACCACGCCGACCACCCTGTCCACGCGCGCCCACGGCATACCCGAGCCGACGGGCGCGTACGCGGCGATGGCGTTGGACGAGGTGGTGTAGGGATAGATGCCGTAGTCGAGGTCGCGCAGCGCGCCGAGCTGCGCCTCAAACAGGATGCGCCGCTGCGCGCGGTCAGCCTCGTACAGCAGGGCGCTCGTGTCGCAGAGGAAGGGGCGCAGTTTGGCGCCGTATTCCTCGAGCCACGCCAGCAGGCGCGGCAGCGTGCAGGGCTCCGCGCCGTAAACGCCGGTGAGCGTCAGGTTTTTCCAGCGCAGCAGCTCCTCCGCGTGTTCGCGCAGACGCTCGGGATAGAACAGCTCGCCGGCAAGGATGGTCTTCTTCTGGTACTTGTCCGAGTAGAAGGGCGCGATGCCCTGTCTGGTCGAGCCGTACTTCCTGTCGCCGAGGCGCGACTCCTCCAGCGCGTCGAGATCGCGATGCCAGGGCAAAAGCAGCGACGCGCGCTCGCTGATCTTGAGATTTTCCGGCGTGACGGTCACGCCCGCCGCGCGGAGCGTTTCGATCTCGCGCCAAAGGTTCTCCGGATCGAGGGCGACGCCGTTGCCGAGGACGTTGACCACGCTCCGGTGGAAAATACCGGACGGCACCAGATGCAGGGCGAATTTTCCGTATTCGTTTACGACGGTGTGCCCGGCGTTCCCGCCGCCCTGATAACGGATCACATAGTCAAAATCCCCTGTCAGCAGATCGACCATGCGCCCCTTGCCTTCGTCGCCCCAGTTGATCCCGACAATCGCACAGGTCGACATAGCACCGCCTCCTTACGTTCCGCTTGCGCCGTAGTTGGACAGGACGCGCGCCGACGGGTCGTTGACGTCGCAGCCCTCCCAGCTCTTGTTCGGCATCCAGAAATCGACGATCATGTACGCCTGACCGGGGTAGTATTTCTCAAACAGCTCGCGGTAGAGCAGGGATTCCTTCGTGAACGGCGCCGCGTGGGCGTACTGCGCGCGCTTCGCCTCGAACTCCGCGTCGGTATAATACGCCTCGGCGTAAGCCTTGAGGTCGTCCACCATCGAGTGGCCCACCGCGTCAGAAAACGCCGCCTTCTCACGCCAGAGGATGCTCTCGGGCAGGATGTGGTCCGCCTCGAACGCGTGGCGGAGCAGGTACTTGCCCTTGCCGTAGGTGTTCAGCTTCAGCGCAGGGTCGATCGCCATGACGTAGCGCACGAAGTCGAGGTCGCCGAAGGGCACGCGCGCCTCCAGCGAGTTGACGGAGATGCAGCGGTCGGCGCGCAGCACGTCGTACATATACAGCTCGCGCAGGCGCTTCTGCGCCTCAAGCTGGAATTCCTCCGCCGAGGGCGCGAAGTCGGTGTACTTGTAGCCGAACAGCTCGTCGCTGATCTCGCCGGTCAGCAGCACGCGGATGTCCGTCTGCTCGTGGATCGCCTTGCAGACGAGGTACATACCGATGGAGGCGCGGATGGTCGTGATGTCGTAGGTGCCGAGCAGCGCGACCACCGGCTCCAGCGCGGCAAGCACGTCGTCCTTCGTGATGATGACCTCGGTGTGGTCGCTGCCGATGAACGCCGCGACCTCACGGGCGTACTTGAGGTCGATGGCGTCCACGTCCATGCCGATGGCGAAGGTGCGGACGGGCGCTTTGCTCTCCTGCGCGGCGATGGCGCAGACCAGCGAGGAATCCAGCCCGCCGGAGAGCAGGAAGCCGACCTTCGCGTCCGCGACGAGACGCTTGCGCACGCCCGCGACCAGCTTGTCGCGGATGTTTTTGCACACGGTCTCCAGATCGTCATGGCAGACGGCGTCCACGGCGGCGATGTCGCAATAGCAGACGAATTCGCCGCCCTTCCAGTAGTGTCCGGGAGGGAAGGGCTTGATCTCGGCGCACAGATCGACGAGGTTTTTCGCCTCGCTGGCGAACAGGATGGAGCCGTTTTCGTCATAGCCGTAGAACAGCGGGCGGATGCCGATGGGGTCGCGCGCGGCGACGAACTCGCCCGACGCGCCGTCGTAGAGGATCAGCGCGAACTCCGCGTCGAGCATCGGGAACATATCCACGCCGTACTCGAACCACAGCGGCAGGAGGATCTCGCAGTCGGATTCGCTGACAAAGGTATAGCCCTTGTCGATCAGCGCCTGCCGCTGCGCGGCAAAGCCGTAGACCTCGCCGTTGCAGACGACGGCGCTCCCGTCCCGCTCGAAGGGCTGCATCCCCTCGGGGTGCAGGCCCATGATGGCGAGCCGGTGGAAGCCCAGCAGCCCGCCGCTCGTGCAGAGGATGGCGCTGTCGTCCGGCCCGCGGGAAACGGTCTTCTCAAAGCCCGCCTTGAACGCTTTCAGCGATGCGCGCGCATCGCAGTAACCCATGATGGAACACATATCGAGTCCTCCTTATCTCACGCTGAACAGCAGCTCCCCGTAGGTCGGGAACGGCCAGTACGATTTTGCGGTGATGGTCTCCGCCTCGTCGCAGACGGCGCGCAGCTCCGCCATGCGCGGCAGGACGATGTCGCGGATCGTGAACGCCTCGTTGACGGATTCGGCGGTCTCCCGCACGGCAAGCATGGCGCGCTCCAGCGCCGCCGTCTTGTCCGCGATGCTGTCCGTCAGGCGGGAGAGCCGCTCGACCAGCTTCGTTTCGTAGGAGCAGGCCAGCGACGGCGCGAGGGCCTTCTTCCTGCCCGCGCTCTCCGCCGTCGCGGCGGCGAACGACTCCACGGCGGGCAGGATCTCCTGACGCGCCATGTCCGTCATGGTGGCGGCCTCGATCATGATGGCCTTGCTGTAGTTCTCAAGCATGATCTCGTAGCGCGAACGCAGTTCGCCTTCGCTGAATACCTTGTGCGTCGTCAGCAGGTCGATGTTCTTCTTCCTGACCAGCGAGGGGATGCAGTCCGGCGTGGTGCGCAGCTCGCTGAGCCCGCGCTTGTCCACAGCCTCGCGGATCCACGCCTCGTCGTAGCCGTTGCCGTTGAAGATGATGCGCTTGTGCGCGGAAATCACCCTCTGGATCAGCGCGTGCAGCGCGCCGTTGAAGTCCTCCGCGCCCTCCAGCTCGTCGGCATACTGGCGCAGGGACTCCGCCACCGCCGTGTTGAGGATGGTGTTCACCGTGGCGATGGACTGGGACGAGCCGACCATGCGGAACTCGAACTTGTTGCCCGTGAAGGCGAAGGGCGAGGTGCGGTTGCGGTCGGTCATGTCGCGGGCGAAGCGCGGCAGCGCGTGCACGCCCAGCTTCACGACCGTCTTCTCCGCCGCGCTGTACGGCGTGTCGGTCTCCAGCGCCTCCAGAATGGCGGTCAGCTCGTCGCCGAGGAAGATGGACACGACGGCGGGCGGCGCCTCGTTGCCGCCGAGCCGGTGGTCGTTGCCCGCCGTGGCGACGCTGGTGCGCAGCAGCTCCTGATAGTCGTCCACCGCCTGCACGACCGCCACGAGGAACAGCAGGAACTGCGCGTTCTCGTGCGGCGTCTCGCCGGGGGAGAGCAGGTTCACGCCCGTATCCGTGGCGATCGACCAGTTGTTGTGCTTGCCGGAGCCGTTGACGCCCGCGAAAGGCTTTTCGTGCAGCAGGCAGACGAGCCCGTGCTTCGCCGCGACCTTCTGCATGATCTCCATGGTCAGCTGGTTCTGGTCGGTGGCGAGGTTTGTGGTGGTGTAGATCGGCGCCAGCTCGTGCTGGGCGGGGGCGACCTCGTTGTGCTCGGTTTTGGCGTAGATGCCGAGCTTCCAGAGCTCCTCGTTCAGCTCCTCCATGTACGCCTGCACGCGCGGCTTGATGCTGCCGAAATAGTGGTCGTCCAGCTCCTGGCCCTTGGGCGGCTTCGCGCCGAAAAGCGTGCGCCCGGTGTAGATCAGGTCGCGCCGCTTTTCATACACGGCCTTGTCGATCAGGAAGTATTCCTGCTCGGGCCCGACGGAGGTGGTGACATGGCCGGCGCTCTCGTTGCCAAAGAGCTTCAGCACGCGCATCGCCTGCTTGTTGATCGCCTCCATGGAGCGCAGCAGCGGCGTTTTCTGGTCGAGCGCCTGCCCGCCGTAGGCGCAGAACGCCGTCGGAATGCACAAGGTCTTGCCCTTGATGAAGGCGTAGGAGGTCGGGTCCCAGGCGGTGTAGCCGCGCGCCTCAAAGGTCGCGCGCAGGCCGCCGGAGGGGAAGCTGGAGGCGTCCGGCTCGCCCTGGATCAGCTCCTTGCCGGAGAACTCCATGATGACGCCGCCGTCCGGCGCGGGCGAGATAAAGCTGTCGTGCTTCTCGGCGGTGATGTCGGTCATCGGCTGGAACCAGTGGGTGAAGTGCGTCGCGCCCTTCTCCACCGCCCAATTTCGCATCGCGTCCGCCACCGCGTCGGCAACGCTGGCGTCCAGCCGCTCGCCGCGGCGGATCGTCTGCTTCAGAGAGTGGTATGCCTTCGCGGAGAGGCGCGCTTTCATCACGCGCTCGTCAAAGACCATGCTGCCGAAATACTCGGGGATCGTCGCCATGTGGAACACCCTTTCCTGTTTGAAAATAAAGAAAAGGCGTCTCAGAGAGTGCGAAAACTCTCTGAGACGCCTTTGTCTCGATGGAAGCAGTATAAAACAGGGATTGCGCAAAATCAATTGTTATATTGCCACAATTCAACCGGGATTATCACGCGATAATTCGTCGATTTGCAGCAATTTCGTTCGCTCTGCCGCGTAGATTACTTCGCGTTTCTCACGAAGCGCGTCATGATCGCGGCGACCTGCGCGCGCGTGGCGTTGCCCGTCGGGGCGAGCGTGCCGTCGCTCGTGCCGGAGATCAGGCCCTCGGCGACCGCCCACTGCATCGCCTCTTTCGCGTAGCTTGCCACGCCGGCGGCGTCGGAGAACTTGTCGAGGCTGGCGCTCTTGCTCACGTCGCGGCCCGCCCACTTCGCGTAGCGATAGAGGATCGTCGCAAGATCCTGACGCGAGATGCTGTCGTTCGCGCCGAAGGTGTCGCCGTAGCCGTTCACGACGCCGTTGATTTGTGTTAGTCGCTCGAAGTCACCCTGCTCACTCAAACACAGAGACAAGGGCAAGTGGAACAACTGAGACAAAGGCAGAGGGTTTCGAGTTATTCGTATCTCATTCCCACTCGACGGTTCCCGGCGGCTTCGCCGTGATATCGTAGACGACGCGGTTGATCCCGCCGACCTCGTTGACGATGCGGCTCGACGCGCGGTCGAGCACCTCGTAGGGGATGCGCGCCCAGTCGGCGGTCATGAAGTCGTCCGTCGTCACCGCGCGCAGCGCCAAAACGTGGTCGTAGGTGCGTCCGTCGCCCATGACGCCCACGGTGCGCGCGTTGGTCAGCACGGCGAAATACTGGTTGATGCTCCGGTCAAGACCGGCCCTGGCAAGCTCCTCGCGGAAGATGAAATCCGCCTCGCGGAGAATGTCGAGCTTCTCGCGCGTCACCTCGCCCAGCACGCGGATGCCGAGCCCCGGGCCGGGGAACGGCTGGCGGCTGACCAGATACTCCGGCAGGCCCAGCTCGCGCCCGAGCGCGCGCACCTCGTCCTTGAACAGCGAGCGCAGCGGCTCGATGATCTCCTTGAAGTCCACGAAGTCGGGCAGGCCGCCGACGTTGTGATGGCTCTTGATGACCGCGGCGTCGCCCTTGCCGGACTCGATCACGTCGGGGTAGATCGTGCCCTGCGCGAGATAGTCCACCGCGCCGATCTTCTTGCCCTCTTCCTCGAAGACGCGGATGAACTCCTCGCCGATGCGCTTGCGCTTCTGCTCCGGGTCCTCCACGCCAGCGAGGCGGGCGAGGAAGCGATCCTGCGCGTTGACGCGGATGAGACGGACGTCCCATTTGGCGAACGCCGCCTCCACCTCGTCGCCCTCGTCCTTGCGCAGCAGGCCGTGGTCGACGAAGACGCAGGTGAGCTGGCTGCCCACGGCCTCCGCCAGCAGCGCCGCGCACACCGACGAGTCCACGCCGCCGGAGAGCGCGAGCAGCACCTTGCCGTCGCCCACCTTCTCGCGGATGGCGGCGACGGCGCTGTCCTTGTAGCTGCCCATGCGCCATTCGCCCTTCGCGCCGCACACGTCGAGCAGGAAGCTGCGCAGCATATCCGCGCCGCGCTCCGTGTGCGCGACCTCGGGGTGGAACTGCACGCCGTAGAAGCCGCGGCTCTCGTCGCAGATCGCGGCGGTGGGGCAGGCGTCGCTGTGGGCGCAGGAAACAAAGCCCTCCGGCAGGCGCGCGATGTAGTCGCCGTGGCTCATCCAGGTGACGCTCTGCTCGCCGATCTCGCGGAACAGGCGGCAGGCGGTGTCGAAATGCGTCGGCGTTTTGCCGTACTCGCGGGCGGTGTCGCTCTGCGCGGCGCTGACCACGCCGCCGAGCGTGTGCGCCATGAGCTGGCAGCCGTAGCAGATGCCGAGGATCGGCACGCCCAGCGTGAAGATCGCGGGATCGACGTGCGGCGCGGTCTCGTCATAGACGCTGCGCGGCCCGCCCGTGAAGATGATGCCGATGGGGTCGAACGCGCGGATCTCGTCCATGCTCATGTGGTAGGGCTTGAGCTCGCAGTAGACGTGGTGCTCGCGCACGCGCCGGGCAATGAGCTGGTCGTACTGCCCGCCAAAGTCCAGGATCAATACCTTTTCGCGCAATTTTTCAGCCTCCTTAACAAAAACGGTGTCTGGATGGACACAAAACGGTCGTTGCCTTATGAGGGAAATATACGCGCCGCGGCGCGGATTGTCAAGGCGCGGCCCGCGTTTTTTGTTGACAGGACGGCGGGGATGGGAGTATGCTTTCTGCGTATTTTTGATTTTCGCGGGGAGTGACGGATATGAAATATACGGCGCAGGAGATCAGACAGTATGTGGAGCAGGAGGATGTGAAGTTCATCCGCCTGGCGTTTTGCGACGTGTTCGGGCGGCAGAAGAACCTTGCCATCCTGCCCTCCGAGCTGGAGCGAGCGTTTTCCTTCGGCATCCCGTTCGACGCATCCGCCATCCCCGGCTTCGGCGGCGAGGTGCGCTCCGACCTCATCCTGCACCCCGAGCCCGACACGCTGTCCAGCCTGCCGTGGCACCCGGAGAACGGGCGCGTCGTGCGGATGTTCTGCTCGATCGCGCACCCCGACGGCACGCCGTTCGAGGGGGACTGCCGCGCGCTGCTGCAGCGGGCGGTGCGGGACGCGGAGAAGGCGGGGCTGTCGTTCGCGTTCGGCGCGGAGATGGAGTTCTATCTCTTCAAGACCGACGAGAACGGCGAGCCGACAAAGATCCCCTATGACCGCGCGCACTATATGGACATCGCGCCGGAGGACAAGGGCGAGGCCGTGCGCCGCGAGATCTGCCTGACGCTCTCGCAGATGGGCATCCGGCCGGAGTGCGCCCATCACGAGGAGGGGCCGGGGCAGAACGAGATCGACTTCCGCTACTCCGACCCGCTCTCCGCGGCGGACAACGCCATCACCTTCCGCTCCGTGGTCAAGACCATCGTGGCGCGCAACGGGCTTGCCGCCGACTTCTCGCCCAAGCCCCTGCCGGACGAGGCGGGCAACGGGATGCACATCAACTTCTCCGTCCGCGCCGCGGACGGGGAAGACCATCTGCCCTGCGCCATCGCGGGCATCATGGACAAGGTGCGCGAGCTGACGCTCTTCCTCAACCCGATGGAGGAGTCCTACCGTCGCCTCGGCAGCTGCAAGGCGCCGGGATACATCACCTGGTCGAGCGAGAACCGCTCCCAGCTCATCCGCATCCCCGCCGCGCCGCAGGAGCACTACCGCGCCGAGCTGCGCTCGCCCGATCCGACGGCGAACCCCTATCTCGCCTACGCGCTGCTGATCTACGCGGGGCTGTACGGCATCGAAAACGGCCTGCCGCTCCCCGAAAGCGCGGACGTCAACCTCTACGCCGCCGACGCAGAGACGCTTGCGCGTTACCGCCACATCCCCGCCACGCTGCGCGAGGCGATCGCCGCCGCAAAGGACAGCGCGTTTTTGCGCGCGCACCTGCCGGAGCTGATCGTATCCGCTTATACCGACCGCTGACGGACGCCGAAAAACCACGAAAGGAGGGAGCGCCGCATGGTCTTTCAGGAGCGCACCTATGCCGTCCTGATCGTCTCCGCGTCGGGAAAGTTCATCGAATCCTCGCGCGCGCTGCTCCCACCGACGGACTACTATCCCGTGGAAACGGCGCGCAGCGCGGGCGAGGCGAGGCGGGCGATGCTGGAATCGGAGTACGACATCGTGCTGGTCCAGTCGCCGCTGCGCGACGAGTTCGGCTCGCGCCTCGCCGCCGACGTGTGCCGCAGCTCCGGCGCGGGCGTGCTGCTGTTCGTCAGGAGCGAGGTCTATGACGACGTGTACGCCAAGGTGATGGAGGACGGCGTCATGGTGCTTCCCGTGCCCACGTCCACGCAGATGGTGGCGCAGAGCCTGCGGATGCTGTGCGCCGCGCGGGAGCGTATGCGCCGCATGGAGGAGAAGCAGGCGACGGTCGAGGAGAAGATCGAGGAGATCCGCATGGTGAACCGCGCGAAGTGGCTGCTGATCGAGAACCTGCAGATGACCGAGAGCGAGGCGCACCGCTACATCGAAAAGCAGGCGATGGATCTGCGCCTGTCCAGAAGGGAAGTTGCGGAGAACATCATCAAGACCTATTGACAACGGACGGATATTGTAGTATCCTCGCCATGTTGAACAAAGGCGTTCATTTGGGGACTTTTGTCCCCAAATGAACGCCTTTTTCGCTGTTTGGCGAGGGCTTGCCAATAAAAAAACGCCATCCCGGCCGCCCCTGCGGGGCAGGTGCGGGGTATGGCTGCGGGAGGATCGTTATGACGAAGTATATTTTTGTGACCGGCGGCGTGGTATCCGGGCTGGGAAAGGGCATCACGGCGGCGTCGCTGGGGCGGCTGCTCAAGGCGCGCGGGCTGAAGGTCGCGGCGCAGAAGCTCGACCCGTACATCAACGTCGACCCCGGGACGATGAGCCCCTATCAGCACGGCGAGGTCTACGTCACCGAGGACGGCGCCGAGACCGACCTTGACCTCGGGCACTACGAGCGCTTCATCGACGAGGACCTGAACAAATACTCCAACCTCACCACCGGCAAGGTCTACTGGAACGTGCTGAACAAGGAGCGGCGCGGCGAGTACCTCGGCTCGACGGTGCAGGTCATCCCCCACATCACCGACGAGATCAAGGAGTTCATCTATCGCGTCGGCAGGCACTCGGACGCGGACGTGGTCATCACCGAGATCGGCGGCACCATCGGCGACATCGAGGGCCAGCCCTTCATCGAGGCGGCGCGACAGGTGTCGCTGGAGGTCGGGCGGGAGAACAGCCTGTTCATCCATGTGACGCTGGTGCCGTACCTGCGCGGCTCCGGCGAGCACAAGTCCAAGCCCACGCAGCACTCGGTCAAGGAGCTGCAGGGCATGGGCATCCATCCCGACGTCATCGTCCTGCGCAGCGACGAGCCGATCGAGGACGAGAGCATCTTCCGCAAGATCGCCATGTTCTGCAACGTGGAGCCGGACTGCGTCATCGAAAACCGCACGGTGCCCTGCCTGTACGAAGCGCCGCTGATGCTGGAGGACGCGAACCTCTCCGGCATCGTGTGCCGCAAGCTGGGCTTGGAGACGGGCGCGCCGGAGCTGGGCGAGTGGCGCGAGATGGTGGAGCGCATGAAGCATCCGTCCGGCAGCGTGACCATCGGCCTGGTCGGAAAGTACACCCAGCTCCACGACGCGTACCTGTCGGTCATGGAGTCGCTGCGCCATGCGGGCAGCGCGCTGGGCGCGGCGGTGGAGATCCGCTGGATCGACTCGGAGCGGCTGACGCCGGAAAACGCGGACGAGACGCTCGCCCCGCTCGACGGCGTCCTCGTCCCGGGCGGCTTCGGCAACCGCGGCATCGAGGGCATGATCCTCGCCGCGCAGTATGCCCGCGCGCACAGGAAGCCGTATCTCGGATTGTGTCTCGGTATGCAGATCGCCGTCATCGCCTTTGCGCGCTTCGCCGCGGGGATGCCCGACGCCAACTCCGGCGAGTTCGACGAGCTCTGCCGCCACAAGGTCATCGACTTCATGCCCGGACAGAGCGACACGATCGACAAGGGCGGCACGCTCCGCCTCGGCAGCTATCCCTGCGTCGTCGTGCCGGGCACGACCATGGCGCGCTGCTACGGCGCGGAGGAGATCGCGGAGCGCCACCGCCACCGTTACGAGTTCAATAACGACTACCGCGACGCGCTGACCGCGGCGGGGCTGACGCTCTGCGGCGTGTCTCCGGACGGCAGGCTCGTGGAGGCGGTGGAGCTGACGGAGCTGCCCTTCTACGTCGGCGTGCAGTACCACCCCGAGTTCAAGAGCCGTCCGAACCGCCCGCATCCGCTGTTCCTCGGCCTGATCCGCGCGGCGCTGTCCGGCCGTGCCTGAGCGCGCTCAGCGCCCGTCGAAGTGGAAGCTCCAGCTCTCGAGGCCGTTCATCGGGCGCGAGAGCGACGGGGCCAGCCCGTCGACCGCGCCGGCGGGCGTAAGCAGCGAGAGAGACTTGAACGCGACGGGCAGAAACGGCGATTCCTCCGCGAGTCTGGCGCAGAGCGCGGCGGCGGTCGTCTCGTTCTCGTTTGCGAGGAAGGCGGCGAGCGCCGTCTCCGTCGCCGGGTCGGAAAAGCCGCCGTAGTTGAGCGCGCCGTTCGCGCTGACAAGCGGCGTGATGTTCCAGTCGGCGGTCAGACGCACCTCGCCGAAATAGAGGTCGAAGCTGCCGCTCTCCAGCGCCTCCATATAGTCCGACCACGGCAAAACGGAGACCGTGACCGTGACGTACTCGGCCGTCAGCGCCTTGGCGAGGTGCTCCGCCAGCGCTGCCTTGAAGCTGCTGTCTTCGTTGACGATCAGCGTCAGCGCGATCGGCTGCGCGTCGCCGGTGAGCCGTGCGGCAAGCGCCTCGCCGTAGCCGGTGACCGTGTAGGGCGTATCCAGCGCCGCGGGGTAGAGCGGCGAGGCGGGGGAGATGGGGAATTGCGCGCTCTGCGCGTGGGACGCCAGCAGCGTTGCGACGATCGCGTCGCGGTCGAGCGCGGCGTTCATCGCGGCGCGAAGCGTCCTGTCCGCGGTCGGCGCGCCTTTTTTCGCGTTGAAGCCGATATAGTACAGGTTGGCGGTGGAAACGTCGGTGAGGTCGACGCCGCCGATCGACGCCGCGGGCGAATCGCTGAGCAGGTCGGCGATGAGCAGGTGCGCGCGGCTCGCGCTGAACAGATACGCCGTCGCGCCCGCGTCCTTGGCGGCGCACAGCGCGATGCGCTCCGGCAGCGCGTCCCCGTCGCCCCACCAGTCCTCGTTGCGCAGCAGGCATTCGCCGTTCTCGTCGGTGGCGAAGCGGTAAGGCCCCGTGCCGACGGGGACGGGGTACTTGTCTGTCCCGGACTTGAGGATGGGGATGTCGAGCAGCGCGGGCAGCGCGCTGTCGGCCCTCATCAGCGTGAAGATGATCGTGTTGCGCCCGACGCGCATTCCGGCGACGTTCGCAAAGCGCGCGGAGAACCGGTCGGAGACCTGCGCGCGGCGGAACGTGGATAGCACGTCGGCGGGCGTGAGCGCCGTGCCGTCGGTGAAAACGACGTCCTCGCGGAGCGTGAAAGTATAGGTGCGCCCGTCGCCGCTGCGGGTGTAGGACGCGCACAGCGTGTTTTGCGGGACAAAGTGCTCGTCAAGGCTGAACAGCCCCTCGTACAGCAGGGACGCCGCGATCTGCTGCGCGCCGTCGGAGCAGCTGATGGGATTGAGGGACTGGCTGTTCAGATAGGGCAGGGTAAAGACGGTCGGCTCCGTCTCGTCGGCCGGCGTTTCCTCGACGAACTCCTCGGTCGCCCAGAAATCCTCCGGCTCGGCCGGTTCGGAGCCGGCGCAGCCCGCCAGCGGCAGGCACAGCGCCAGCGCCAGCGCCAGCGCAAATGTCAGCAATCGTTTCATGGCGCCTCCAATGCGATGACCGCGATCTGTCCGCCGCGCCGCGCGCCGAGCCGCCGGTGCGACCAGTAGCGTTCGGGGTGGCACATCGTGCAGTCGGGGTGCACCTCGACGTTGCGCGGATCAAGCCCGCCGCGCAGCAGCCACAGGCGGTTGATCTGCCTGAGGTCGACGTGGTATTTTCCGTTGTCCGCGCGCGTGATGAAGCGGTCGGCGCTCTCGCTCAGCTCGGCGCGGATCGCGTCCGGCACGTCGCTGTCCGTCTCAAAGCAGCACGCGCCGATGGACGGGCCGATGGCGGCGTGGACGGTCATGGGGTCGGCGCCGTAGGCGCTCATCATGGCGACCAGCGTCTTGAGCGCGATCCCGAGCGCCGTGCCCTTCCAGCCCGCGTGCACCGCGCCGACGCAGCGGCAGGTGGGGTCGTAGAGCAGGATGGTGCAGCAGTCGGCGGAATACGCCACCAGCGGCAGGCCCGGCACGTCGGTTAGCATGGCGTCGGCGTCGTGGGGACGATCCGCCCAGAGCAGCCTGCCCGCGTCCTCCGCGCGGATAAAGCGCACAAGGTCGCCGTGCACCTGCCGGTTGCCGACGGCGCGGGACATGGGAAGCCCCGTCGCCTCGCCGAGCAGGCGGTAGTTTTCCAGCACGTTGTCCGCGGCGTCGCCGTTGCGCTCGAAGAAGTTGAGCGAGTCGAAGGGCGCGGGGCTGACGCCGCCGAGCCGCGTGGTGAAGGCATGGCAAACGCCGCCGACGGCGCTCAGGCCGTCGGCGGTGTCATAGACCAGACCGTTGACGTTGTGTGTGGTGAACATCCTTATCTACCGCAGCACTGCTTATACTTTTTGCCGCTGCCGCAGGGACACGGGACGTTGCGGCCGATTTTTTTGACCTTGCGCGGCTGTTTTTTCACCGTGCCGTCGCCGGCGGTGGTGGCGTTGATGCCCTCCGCCACGCGCTCGCGCTTGACCTCGGATTCGGTCTTGACGCGCGCGGAGAAGATGCGGCGCACCGTGTCGTTCTGGATCGCGGCGATCATCTCCTCGAACATATCGAGGGAGATGCGCTTGTACTCGTCCACGGGGTTCTTGTTGCCGTAGGCCTGCAGACGCACGCCCTGGCGCAGCTCCTGCATGGCGTCGATGTGATCCATCCAGTACTCGTCCACGACGCGCAGCATGACCACGCGCTCCAGCTCGCGCATGATGGGGGAGGTGAGCGCCTCCTCCTTCGCGTTGTAGAAGGTCTCGGACGCCCCGACCAGCTTGTCGGTCAGCTCCTCGGCGCTGAGGCTCGCCAGATCGGCGGCGTTGAGCACGCCGCGGGGGAAGTACATACCCTCGCAGGACTTGAGCGCCTCGGCGGCGGATTCGGCGTTGACCTTGCCGTGCTCGCCGAGGGCGATGGTCACGTTGTTCTCGATGCCGGAGCGGATGAAGCCGAAGACGGTCGACTTGACGTCCAGACCGTCAAGCACCTGCTTGCGCTGGCCGTAGATGATCTCGCGCTGTTTGTTCATCACGTCGTCGTATTCCAGCACGGACTTGCGGGACTCGAAGTTGCGGGACTCGACGCTGGTCTGCGCGTTCTCGATGGAGCGCGAGAGCATCTTCGCGTCGAGGGGGATGTCCTCGTCCATGTCGTAGCGGTCCATGAGGTTCGTGATGCGCTCGCCGCCGAACAGACGCATCAAATCGTCGTCCAGCGAGAGGTAGAAGCGCGTCTCGCCGGGGTCGCCCTGACGGCCGGCGCGTCCGCGCAGCTGGTTGTCGATGCGGCGGGAGTCGTGGCGCTCGGTGCCGATGATGAACAGTCCGCCCGCCTCGCGCACCTGATCCGCCTCGCCCTTGATCTCGTCGCGGTGCTTGGCCAGCGCCTCGGCGAACATCCGGCGCGCGTCGAGGATGGTCTGGTCGTCGGTGTCGGCGTAGCCGGTCGCCTCGGCGATCAGCTCGTCGTCCATGCCGGCCTTGCGCAGGTCGTTGCGCGCCATGTACTCGGCGTTTCCGCCGAGCATGATGTCCGTGCCGCGGCCCGCCATGTTGGTGGCGACGGTCACCGCGCCCAGCTTGCCCGCCTGCGCGACGATCTCCGCCTCCTTCTCGTGGTTCTTTGCGTTCAGGAGGTTGTGCTTGATGCCCTCGCGCTGGAGCAGGTAGGACAGCTTTTCGTTCTTCTCGATGGACACCGTGCCCACCAGCACGGGCTGGCCCTTCTCGTGGCACTCCTTGATCTGGCGGATGACCGCGCGGTACTTCGCCGCCTCGTTCTTGTAGATGACGTCGGGATCGTCCTTGCGCGCCAGCGGGCGGTTGGTGGGGATCTCGATGATGTCGAGGTTGTAGATCGTGCCGAACTCCTCTTCCTCCGTCAGCGCCGTACCGGTCATACCGGAGAGCTTCCGGTAGAGACGGAAGTAGTTCTGGAACGTGATGGTGGCAAGCGTCTTGCTCTCGCGGGCGACTTCGACGTGCTCCTTTGCCTCAATCGCCTGATGCAGCCCCTCGCTGTAGCGGCGGCCGAACATAAGACGGCCGGTGAACTCGTCCACGATGACGACCTCGCCGTCCTTGAGCACGTAGTCGATGTCGCGCTTCATGACGCCGTGCGCCTTGATCGCCTGATTGACGTGGTGAGCGATGGTGGAGTTTTCCGGGTCGGAGAGGTTCTCC
>Ga0129307_1001480_pt1 | contig 24538 bp, 28 predicted proteins | sample P1105metagenome_FD_94437 | JGI IMG/M metagenome (GOLD analysis project Ga0129307, IMG submission 94437) | Capybara group fecal microbial communities from Wisconsin, USA - P1105 metagenome | ecosystem: Host-associated > Mammals > Digestive system > Large intestine > Fecal | place: USA: Wisconsin...
ATTGTCAAAAAGGCGAAGACAGAGAGGAAAATTATCAAGAAAGGAAAACGCAGAAATGCTGACGCATTTCAAGTTTTTCTGACGCTGAGAATTTTTCTTTATGTCAAGCATTTGAAGGCAAGGGTTAGTTGGTGGAGCAATATCTTTGACATATGAGGGGAATAATGGTATAATGTTTATATGGATTTGTTTTCGTGAGAAAAGTGAAGACGTCCCTGAAGAATGGAGATGATGGAATGTCGGCTAAAGGTGCTGTAAAGGAACGCAGCGACAGCATGGTGAAAGAACCGAGACTGTACAGCGTAATAATGATAAACGACGATTTTACGACAATGGAATTTGTTGTGGGAGTTCTTGTGGATATCTTCCATAAGGATGAGATCACCGCTCAGGCGATAATGATGCACGTCCACAAAAACGGACAGGCTGTGGTGGGAAAGTATCCTTATGATATAGCGTCCACGAGAGTGAAAAAAGCTCTCGAACGTGCAAAGGAAGAGGGCTTTCCGTTCAGAATGACCATAGAGGAGGGGTGATATGGAATTATCTAATGAAGTACTTGATATAATATACAAGGCAATAGATTATGCACAGAGCAAGGGCTACGAATATGTAACTCCTGAAATAGTACTGCTTATGGTGCTGAAAGATAAAGTCTTTGCAGAAGCCTTTGAGGAATGCGGCGGAAATGTTGATATTCTCAAAAAATATCTCAAGGAGTATGCCGAGACATATATGGACAAGGCTGAGGTGGAAAAGCCCGAATTATCTGAGGGAGTGAACTCTTTGCTGAATTTTGCGGCGAAAAGTGCATACAGCAGCGGAAGCAAGGAAGTCTGTCTCAGGCATCTCATACACGGACTGTGGAATCTTGACGACTGCTATGCTGTGTATTATCTTGAAAAGCAGGGAATATCCGAAGCTGATCTGCTCCAGGAAATGGCGATAATCGAAGAAAACGAAACTCAGGCTGCCGAGGCAAGCATAAAAATAGGCGAAGTTGATGACAGCCGCAGCGGATGGAAGCTTTATGCGCCCTGTCTGAATGACACTCTGACTGACGTCAATCCTCTCATCGGACGTACAGAAGAACTCGACAGAACTATTCAGATACTCTGCCGCAAGGACAAGAATAATCCGCTTCATATCGGCGAACCCGGCGTCGGAAAGACTGCCATAACATACGGGCTTGTTCAGCTTATCAGGGACGGGAATGTGCCGGAACCGCTGGCAGGAGCTAAGGTTTTTGCCCTTGATCTGGGCGGTATGCTTGCAGGTACACAGTACCGTGGCGATTTTGAAAAGCGCTTCAAGAAGGTGCTTACCGAGATCAGCAAAGAAGAAAAACCGATCATTTACATAGACGAGATACATAATCTTTCGGGTGCAGGCGCAGTTGGTGAAGGAGCGTTTGACGCTTCAAATATGCTGAAGCCGTATCTCTCTGACGGCCGCATCAGGTTCATCGGTGCTACAACTTTTGAAGAGTACAAGAAGTATTTCGAGAAGAACAAAAGCCTCGTCAGACGCTTTCAGAATATCGAGATAAAAGAGCCCGGTGAGGAAGAAACAGTGAAGATACTCAGCGGACTGCGTGAAAAATATGAGCAGTTCCACGGTGTCAGGTACGGCAAGGACGTTTTAGAGTATGCTGTTCATATGAGCATGAAATATATCAACGACCGCTTTCTTCCCGATAAAGCCATTGACCTTATAGACGAGGCAGGTGCATACCGCAAGCTTCATCCTACCGTTAAGAAAAGGCAGACTGTTGATAAGGACGTTATTAATCAGGTGTTGACTACTATCTGCCGTGTGCCGGTGGAAACAGTCTCAAATGAGGATATCACCGGACTTGCAGGCCTTGAAGACCGCATGAAAAAGCGCATATTCGGACAGGACGAGGCAATTGCTCAGGTGGTCAATGCAGTGAAATTATCGAAAACAGGACTTCTTGAAGAGAATAAACCGCTGGCAAGTCTGCTTTTTGTCGGACCTACAGGCGTTGGTAAAACTGAAATTGCAAAAAGTCTTGCGGAAGAACTGGGAGTGAAGCTGATACGTTTTGATATGAGCGAATACGGCGAAAAACACGCTGTTGCAAAGCTTATCGGTTCGCCTGCGGGATATGTTGGCTACGAGGATGGCGGTCTGCTGACCGAAGCAATAAGAAAAACACCGTCGGCAGTTCTGCTGCTTGACGAAATTGAAAAGGCGCATCCCGACATTTACAATGTTCTTCTACAGGTGATGGACTACGCAACTCTCACAGATAATCAGGGACGAAAAGCGGATTTCCGAAACGTTGTCATAATCATGACATCAAATGCGGGTGCTTCACGCATCGGAAAGAGTACTATCGGTTTCAGCAGCTCAAGCCTTAATGAGGCTGTTATTTCCGAAGCTGTCAAGCAGACATTCCAGCCCGAATTCCGCAACCGTCTCAATAAGATAGTGGTATTCAACAGCATGGATAAGAAGATGGCGGAACTTATAGTTGGCAAAAAGCTGGGTGAACTGGCATCTCAGCTCAGAGCAAAGAAAATAGAGTTCAGCGCTGATGATAAGGCGAAGGTTCTTGTTCAGTCCAAGGGTATTACTCCTGAATTCGGCGCAAGAGAGGTTGACCGTGTTATCCGTAATGAGATAAAGCCGCTGTTCGTGGATGAGATACTTTTCGGAAAGCTGAAAAACGGCGGACGTATCCTGCTTTCAGCGCATAAGGAAAAATTCGTGATATCGGCTGATAAGTCGAAAAAGGCGTAATTATGGCGGTATACAGACTTGATGATACGATATGGCTGCCAAAGCCCGAACTGGCGGATGATGACGGACTTCTTGCGGTCGGCGGAGATCTTTCTGTCGAGCGTCTGGTACTTGCGTACAGCAACGGCATATTCCCGTGGTTCAATCCTGATGACCCCATACTCTGGTGGTGTCCGAAAGAGAGGTTCATCATAAGGCCTGAGAATATCCATATTTCCCATAGCATGAAGAAATTCATGAAGCAGCACAAAGTTGAGATGAAGCTTGACCGTGACTTTGCGGATACGATACACCGCTGCCGCATGAAAAGAGAATCCACAGTTGGAACGTGGATAACCGACGACATGGAAAAGGCTTACTGTGAACTTCACAAGTTCGGGCTGGCAAACAGTGTTGAAGCCTATATCGACGGCGAACTTGCAGGGGGACTTTACGGCGTTTGTATCGGCAGATGCTTTTTCGGTGAGAGTATGTTTTCAGACAAGGAAAACGGCTCGAAAGCGGCGCTGATACTCTTTGCAAAGTACCTCGCAGAACGTGACTTTGTAATGATCGACTGCCAGTTCCATACAGACCACCTTGAGAGTATGGGCGGCGAAAGGATAAGCTGGGAGGAGTACCGAAGAATTCTTGACGAAGGAGGAGTAAATGCATGAACTTACTCACAAGAGAAGAGATAATCGATATTGTCAGCAAGCTTCAGAAAGGCGGATATGGAACTGCTGAAGAAGCTGATAGATCTTAAAAAGGGGAGTAACAGATCCGAACATTACGGATTACATATTCTTTGATGATCTGACTCCCGAAGAAGCTGCCGATAAGGCACTGTCATACAAACCGATAATGCTATAAAGAAAAAGCCGTAAAGCGGAATAATGCTTTACGGCTTTTGTGATCATATTACCATGTTATGGCTGAATGACTATGGATGTAGAATTCCTCCTGACTTGGCTGCCATGCTTTGACTTTGGGCGGAAACTGCGAGTCGAACTTTTCAACAGCTTCTTCGTCTTCGCAGGGAGCATCGGCATCGCACTGATAGTAGTACCACTTGCGGCCGTCCAGAGCGCCTTCCGTCAGCTCCTTTACCAGCAGAGCAGCAGGGAAAACATCGCCTTCAAGGCACACGTTGTACTTCTTGCAGCTTTTATAGCCACGAGCCACATAGTTATCGGGATTGCCGAAATTTATGACAGTACCGTAGCCCATTTTTCTGCCAAGGGCAAAAGTATACTCAAGGAGAGCCTTGCCAATGCCCTGACGCTGATAATCGGGATGTACACAGAGGGGACCCATTGTAAGGATGGTCTTTTCATTTCCTTCCTCGTCTTTGAGCAGACCTTTGCAGTACATAACGCAGCCGACGATCTTTCCGTCGATTTCGAGTACATGAGCAAGCTCCGGGATAAAGTCCTTGTGGTCACGCATAACGTGGACAAAATAGTGCTCGCTGCATCCGGGAACACTGAGATTCCAGAAAGCTTCACGGTTGAGATTTTCTACTTCACGGTAGTCGTTTTTAGTTTCCTTGCGGATGATATAGTCTGATTTATTCATTATTTTTTTCCTCCTGAAAATGTTGACTGAAACAACGGGAGGCTTGTGTTGAGACAGAATTCGCAAACCTTCCCGTTTACGCTGCTATCTCCTTTTTCATAGTATTCTTCAAACAAAGAACTCCTTTTAAATAAAAATTAAAGCTTGAATATCGGGAACTCCGGTTTACGGAAACGATATCAAACTACAGGTTTATTTTAGCATATTGGTGCAGCTCTGTCAAGCGTTTTGGCATAGATGTGAAAAAAAGAAGAGCCGCAGGGATAACTGCGGCTTAGCTTTTTATGATACTTGTACATTACAAATGGATTTCATGCGCGGAAAAACAATTCGCGTCCCAGAAAAACTGAGACGCGAAACTGCCCGCGGGGGCTCCCCGCTGGTGCGGGTGACAGGACTTGAACCTGCACACCTTGCGGCACAAGAACCTAAATCTTGCGTGTCTGCCAGTTTCACCACACCCGCATAAACACATCTTTGTAATTATACATGAAAAAAATAAATTTGTCAAGTGCTGCATACAGAAAATTCCCGCTGTATGTGCACAGCGGGAACATTTTGTTACGTTTATGAAGCCTGATCACTCAGCCGCTTTTGTGTTTTCAGAGGACTTTGAGTCGTCAGCAGATTTGCTGTCAGAGGCTTCTTTATTAGCTTCTTCTTTTTCTTCACGGTCGCTCTTTGACTCGATATAGATATCATCGTCAGCGATACTTCCGACAAAATTGAGCTGTTTTACAGGGATCCTCTTGAGAGGGGAGTAGATGAACTTATTACATGAATAAGTCTGCTGGACCAGACCTCTTTTCTCGCAAAGAACCTTGTTGCCGTCTCTTGTACGCTTGCCGAACTGGCAGTAGTCGCATTTCGGATCTATATGTTTATCGAAGTACTTAGTGCCGCCTGAAAAAATAGAGAATAAACCCATTGATGATCACCTCATGAATATTACTATTGTTTATTATAACATATAAATCAGAATTTGTCCAGTAAAAATTGAAATAAATATATAAAATTTGTGTAATGTTCTGCAACTTTGTGAGGAATGTATAAATTGCAAGACATTAATTGTGCAATTGACGCAAAAATATTAGTGCGAACTAACAAATTTGAGTTGACTATGACGGTTTTTTACATTATAATAATATAAGCGGCTGCGGGGATTTCATTCCCGTATCGGCAGTACTATTAATATTATGTTTTCGGGCAGCAGGGCAGTAACTCTGTTATCGGTCAGCAGAAAAAAATTATGCTATGATCACGTCCGTACTATGTGCGGACGTTTTTATTTGCCGCTCAGTCTGTGCAAAGGAGGAAAAATGGACGAAAAAAGGATAGCTGTAGTCGCTATTGTCATTGACGAGACGGATGCAGTCACGGATGTGAACCGCATACTGCATGATTACAGCGGTATAATCATCGGGCGTATGGGTATTCCCTACAAGGAAAGAGGGATTTCCCTGATATCGGTAGCTGTGGATGCAGACCCCGACAGTATCAGCAATCTTACGGGAAAGCTGGGAAGAATAAGCGGCGTTTCGGTCAAAGCCGCAATATCAAAAAAGTGAGGTAAAATTATGTACGACGTAAAATCATTAAAAGCAGAGGAATTCATCAATGATGAGGAAATAAAGGCTACTCTTGAATATGCCGAGCAGAACAAGCACAACAAGGAACTGATCGAGTCTCTCCTTGAAAAAGCACGTCCTAAGAAGACAGGCAGAGGCGTTGAATGTTCAGGACTTACTCACAGGGAGGCAAGTGTGCTTCTGGCCTGTGATCTTCCTGAGATGACCGAAAAGATATACGCACTTGCAAGAGAGATCAAGGAGGCTTTCTACGGTGACCGCATCGTAATGTTCGCTCCTCTTTATCTTTCAAATTACTGCGTGAACCAGTGTGTCTACTGTCCGTATCATCAGCAGAACAAGGAGATCCCACGTAAGAAGCTGACACAGGACGAGGTACGTGACGAGGTCATCGCTCTCCAGGATATGGGACACAAGAGACTTGCTATCGAAGCAGGCGAGGATCCTGTAAACAATCCTATTGAGTACATCCTTGAATGTATCAACACTATCTACTCTATCAAGCACAAGAACGGCGCAATCAGACGAGTAAATGTCAACATCGCAGCTACAACAGTTGAAAACTACAAGAAGCTGAAAGAGGCAGGGATCGGTACATACATCCTTTTCCAGGAAACATACCACAAGGAAAGCTACGAGAAGCTCCATCCCGCAGGACCAAAGCATAACTACGCTTACCACACAGAGGCTATGGACAGAGCTATGGAAGGCGGAATCGATGACGTAGGCCTCGGCGTTCTCTTCGGCCTTGATATGTACAAGTACGAATTTGCAGGACTTATGATGCACGCTGAGCACCTTGAAGCTGTACACGGCGTAGGACCTCATACTATCAGCGTTCCGAGAGTAAAGAGAGCATCCGACATTGATCCGTCCGTATTTGACAACGGTATCGATGACGATACATTTGCAAAGATCATTGCCTGTATCAGAATAGCAGTTCCTTACACAGGAATGATAATCTCTACCCGTGAGAACGAGACCTGCCGTGACAAGGTTCTCGGACTGGGCATCTCGCAGATATCAGGCGGTTCAAGAACATCAGTAGGCGGCTATGCAGGCTATTCAGCAGACGAGAGACCTCATGATACAGAGCAGTTTGATGTTTCAGACCAGCGTTCACTTGATGAGGTTGTTCAGTGGCTTATGAAGGGCGGCTATATCCCGTCATTCTGTACAGCCTGCTATCGTGAAGGACGTACAGGCGACAGATTCATGGCTCTGTGCAAAGTAGGTCAGATACAGAACTGCTGCCACCCGAACGCACTTATGACACTTCAGGAGTACCTGACAGACTACGCTTCGCCTGAGACAAGAAAGATAGGTGAGGAGCTTATTGCCCGTGAGATACAGAAAGTTCCTGATGAAAAGCGCAGAAACCGTGCTATCGAATATCTTGATGAAATAAAGAACGACGGCAAGAGAGATTTCCGCTTCTGATCTAATAGTTAACAGTGATAAGCGATCAGTGCTTAGTTTGCGGACTTTACAACTTAGTATGAGTGAGCGAAAGCAGACTAACGCAACGAAAAGAGTAAGCGAGTTTACGAGCGAAACGTGACTGCGCCGCCGCTCGCTCAGCGGCTTTACGAGCGAAACGTGACTGCGCTGCCGCTCGCTCAGCGCCTTTCACATACATTTCATTTGACATTTCATGGACAACGTGCTAAAATTGTAAAAAGGAACAGGAATGTTCTGAAAGATACAAATTAAAACACAGGAGGACAAAGAAAATGACAGAAATGATAAATGCACTTACATTACTTGCAGCAAATGCTCCTCAGACAGGAGATAATTTCCCGAAGGGAATACTCATAGCAGTAGTTCTTATTGCGGCAGTTGCTGCTGTGCTTACAGCACTTGCATCAAAGAAGAAAAACGACGACGATAAATAATTGAACGGATGTCCCTCCGCATACAATGTTATATAGTTTAGCATTGAGCGGAGGGATAGTTTTGTTATGCAGCTTTGAGGAATTGCGGAGAAAAGAAGTCATCGATGTCAACACTGGCGAAAGGCTGGGCTATATTGATGATGTGGAGCTTTCCGTTCCGGACGGCAGGGCTGAGAAGCTTATTATTTACGGCAATTCAAGGATATTCGGATTCTTTGGCAAAGAGGATGACATAATAATAAAATGCTCTGAAATAAGAGTTGTGGGCAGGGAGATTGTACTTGTGGAACGTGAAGAAGGAATTGTGCACAAAAAAGACAGCTGAGTGTTCTTTAAGTCTGTCTGAATATCCAATGCAAAAGTACTTGATTTATCCTGCATGAAATGTTATAATATTAAGGCAATTCGCACGCTTGTACTTTTACGGATTGGTGCGCTCGGTGAGCGTTGTCCGTGAGCTAAGTCGGGCGGAGGATTAAATAATAACCAATTTTAAGGAGGACTACACCATGGGAGTAGTATCAATGAAGCAGCTTCTTGAGGCTGGCGTACATTTTGGTCACCAGACAAGAAGATGGAACCCGAAAATGGCACCATACATTTTCACAGAGAGAAACGGCATTTACATCATCGATCTTCAGAAGACAGTTAAGAAGCTCGAAGATGCTTATATGTTCGTTCGTGACATCGCAGCACAGGGCGGCGAAGTACTCTTCGTAGGTACTAAGAAGCAGGCTGGCGATTCAGTTAAGGAAGAAGCTACAAGAGCAGGCGCACACTACGTTAACGCAAGATGGCTCGGCGGTATGCTCACAAACTTCAAGACAATCCAGACAAGAATCAAGAGACTTGAGCAGCTTCACACAATGGAAGAAGACGGCACATTCGCACTTCTCCCTAAGAAGGAAGTTGTTAAGCTCAACCTCGAAATAGAGAAGCTCGAGAAGTTCCTCGGCGGTATCAAGAACATGAAGAAGCTCCCTGCAGCTCTCTTTATCGTTGACCCACGCAAGGAAAAGATCGCTGTAGCTGAGGCTAAGAAGCTCAACATCCCGATCGTTGCTATCGTTGATACAAACTGCGATCCTGATGAAGTTGACTACGTAATCCCTGGTAACGACGATGCTATCAGAGCTGTAAAGCTCATCGCCGGCACAATCGCTAACGCTGTTATCGAAGGCAGACAGGGAAGCGACGTTACTGAGGAAGCTCAGGAAGCTCCTGCAGAGGAAGCTGCTGAGGCTGAGACAGCTGACGCTGAATAATCAAAGACTTTTATGGGGCTGCTGCGGATCCGTTTGCGGCAGCCCTGCGTTATATAAACTATAATCTACACAATATAATACAGGAGGTAATCACAATGGGTAAGGTATCCGTTGCAGAAATCAAGGAACTCATGAAGTCCACAGGTGTTGGTATGATGGACTGTAAGAAGGCACTCGAAGAGAACGATGGCGATATGGACAAGGCTATCGAGTTCCTCAGAGAAAAAGGTCTCGCTACACAGGCTAAGAAGAGCGGCAGAGCTGCTGCTGAGGGCGTTGTAACTGCTGTTGTTAAGGGCAATGTAGGCGTTCTCCTCGAAGTAAACACAGAGACAGACTTCGCTGCTAACACAGATGATATCAGAAACTTCGTTGCAAACGTTGCTGAGACAATCATCGAGAAGAATCCTGCTGACGTTGAGGCTCTCAAGAACGAGGCTATCGCTAACGGCACAGGTACAGTAGGCGAGGCTCTTACAGAGCTCGCAGGCATGAAGATCAGAGAGAACATCGTTATCCGTCGTTTCGTAAGAATGGAAGGCAAGCTTGCTTCTTACATCCACAATGGCGGCAGCATCGGTGTTATGGTAAAGATGGACACAGACCTCGACGCTGACAAGGTTGCTTACATCGGTAAGGACGTTGCTATGCAGTCTGCTGCTCTTAACGCTCCTTATGTTAAGAGAGAGGACGTTCCTGCTGAAGTTATCGAGAACGAGAAGAAGATCATGCTCGCTCAGATGGCTGAGGATCCTAAGATGGCATCAAAGCCTGAGCAGGTAAGAGTTAAGATCGTTGAAGGCAAGGTTGGCAAGTACTACAGTGAAAACTGCCTCCTCGAGCAGGCATTCGTTAAGGATGACAAGCTCACAGTTCAGGGCTATGTTGACGCAGAGGCTAAGAAGCTCGGCGGTTCTGTAAAGATCGTTGACGTTGTTCGTTACGAGCGTGGCGAAGGCGTTGAGAAGAAGGAAGAGAACTTCGCTGACGAGATCGCTAACATGATCAAGTAATTGAAAAATGATACGGAAATGCAGCAGTGAATTGCCACTGCTGCATTTTTTTATGTGTTGAACTGATGAAACTTTTCTTTCACAATTGGATCTCGGCAGCTCACGGCTCGTCTCAGCGAACGACGAAATATAAAGAAATGGACAATTTTTCCACATAATTTTCTTTGTGATATAGTGGGAATCAACAATAATGAGTATGAAAATTTGTCTATTTGTCTATTGCGCACATTGCCGAAATATGATATAATATACCTAATTGGATAATATGTTCAATAACGAGGTAGCTTTTTATGAACAGAAATGTCAGCTTACTTGCTCAGACAGTTGGCAAGGTAATTGTCGGCAAGGATGATACTATTATAAAACTTATCGCATCACTTCTCTGTGAAGGCCACGTTCTGCTGGAGGATGTTCCCGGCGTCGGCAAGACTCAGCTGATAACAGCTCTTTCACGTTCCATAGGCGGTAGATTCAATCGTATCCAGCTTACACCTGATGTAATGCCGTCGGATATTGCAGGATTTACCATGATGGATCAGTCAAGCGGCGAATTTATCTATCGTGACGGCGCAGTTATGTGCAATTTCCTTCTGGCTGACGAGATAAACCGTGCTTCGCCGAAGGTGCAGTCAGCACTTCTTGAAGCAATGGAGGAGAGACAGGTTAGTCTGGACGGAGTTACTCATGAGCTTCCGAAGCCGTTCCTTGTAATGGCTACACAGAATCCGGTAGAGACTTACGGTACATTCCATCTGCCTGAAGCTCAGATGGACCGATTCTTTATGAAATTATCCATGGGTTATCCTTCTGCGGAAGAGGAATTCAGCATCCTCGAACGCACCGAGAAGTACAACCCTATTGAAAATATAACCGAACCCGCCATGACTGTAAACGATATCCTTGATATGCAGAAGGCTGTCAAGGAAATACGTGTTACTGATGACGTAAAGAAGTATATCATAACTATTGTAAATGCAACAAGAGGCGACAGAAACACGACCCTCGGAATCAGTCCGAGAGGAAGCATCGCTCTTTATAAGGCTTCAAAGGCTTTCGCTTACATTTACGAAAGGGAATATGTTACACCTGATGATGTGAAGAATACAGCTGTTGCTGTTCTTTCGCACAGGATCATCCTTTCACCGCAGGGCAAGACTGCTTACGGTACAAGTGAGGGATATGTGACAGAGCTTCTGAAAAATATTCCTGTTCCTGCAATGGGCGTCAGATAATGAAAAATCTGAAATACATCGTCAGCGCTCTGATGGTTGCTTTTCTTGTTTATATCTTCACCTTCTATATTGACGGTGAGATGGGAGTTATCCTCCTTGCATTCGTGCTCTTTGCACCGCTTGTTTCCTTGGGATTCGCCCTGTATGCAAGGAAGAACGTAAAGGTCTCCATCGACTGCGACGCTTACGTCAAGAAAGGCGGCAAACTGAAAGTCAGAGTAACTGTTGACAAGAAAAATTCCGTTCCTCTTGCTGTGCTTGAGATAAAGCCTTATGTGTCGGAAGTGTTCGATAAGAACATCAAGACATACAAGCTTTCGCTCATGGATATCGGTGAGAATGAGTTCGTTTTTGAGACCGATGCCGTTTGCGGCGGCAACGGTGAGGTCGGTATAAAAGAGATCAATTCATGCGGCTTTCTCGGTTTCATGAAGTTCAAGATCGATGCCGTTCCTCAGCCCGTATCAGTCGGCGTTATCCCTGTTATCCCCGATATCAAGGCTTCATCGGCTCTTGTGCGGTCGATAGCGAATGTTGTTGCTACCACCGAAAATGAAGAGGATAACGAGACGAATATGATGTTCACGTCAAATACAGTTCCCGGCTACGAGCACAGGGAATATGTTCCCGGAGATGCCATGAAGCGCATCAAGTGGAAGCTTTCCTCAAAACGATCCGTGCTGATGGTCAGACTTGACGAGGCAGCTGCTTCTGTACAGCCGGTTATTATACTTGATCTGTACCGGCCCTCCGGTGCTGATCCGCAGCAGGCAGTAATTGCAGAAGAGAAGCTCATTGCTTCTGTATTCGGCCTCATCAATGCTCTTATCAATCACGGCATTGCCTGTACCTTTATTTTCAGAGGTGATAACGAGGAGATGTACACCATAAGCGTTGATAATCCCGATTATCCGCCTCAGATACTTCTGAAAGTGCTTGCAGTCAAGGTTATCGAGGGCAGGCGTGTTGATGTTTCAGCGCTCAACGCAAGTGCCTGTGCCTGCATCCTTGCTACAACAGATGCGGGGGCGAGCTTTGCTCCGGTGGCCGAAAGCTTTGCTGGCTCGGATAATGTAAATCTGCTTGGTATATCAGACAGGATGCTGAACACAACAGCGTTTCCGCTCTGGTATCTTGATGATGACAATAACTTTAAGTTGGTATAAATATGTATGAAAAAAAGGACAACGTCCTGAAAAGGTATCTTTTCAGAACTATGAGAGATCCTGTACTGATATATCTTACGCTGATAATGATATCGATAATGTATCATTACCGCAGCAATCTCGCTCTGGTATACGGACTTTTCACTTATATCGGCGGTTGGTTTGTGTTCAGGATCTTCGATTTTATTCAGAAGCATAAGTTCATCGGTTCTATAGCGTACTGCGCTCTCGGAGCGGCGATACTTACGGCGGCGAGAATGAGTATCAACAAAGGCCATGAGAATTATCCCATTATTTTCGGACTGTGGTTCCTTTCTCCGCAGGATGCTGTTGAGTACAACCAATGGTATACACTGGCCATCTACTTCCTGTTCTTCATGTTTATGGCTTCGGTCATATACTACTTCACAAGAGTAAGGTACAGGATATTTATGAATTTCCTCATATTTATCATACCGTTTGCTATCTTCGGTAAGGAATATGAGCAGATGCCCACCATCTACATCATTCTCCTTTCAGTTGGATATGTCCTGCTTATGGCGAGATTCCGACAGTTTCAGGATAACGACGACACCAAAGTCGTTTGCAGAAGTGAGATATGGAAGCCGCTTGCAGTTTATGCAGTTGTTTTTGCATCCATCGCTGCACTTTTCCCGAAGCCCGCTATCGAGGCTGACAGAAACTATATCGAGTCTCTCATCAATGCCGAACAGCTTACAGACAGACTTGACGCTATGCTGAATGTTTTCCGTGATACTTCAACAGCACAGCAGTTCAGAACAAATATAAGAGAGAGGCTGATGTATTACGCTAATTCCGATGAAGAGCTGAGGCTGAAGACTTCAACAAGGACACAGTATTTCTTCTCTTCGGACGAGTGGCGTATTTCGAATATTGATACAAATGTCAGAAATACCACATCGGAATATCCCCTTGAGATGTATAATCCCGGAGATATCCTGAAAGGTTATCTGAAAGCTGCTGAACTTGACAGAAGTTTCGCTGATAAATACGGCCTGCGACAGTACACAGGAACAGAGGTCGTTATACCTCCTTCCAAAAGAATTGTTCTGCAAAGTGCTTACCGCACTACACAGTATGCTCCTGTACCTCAGTTTGCGACTGCATTTACTGCGACTTCCCACGAAAAGAGTGTCAACCTGACAGATTCAGGTCTGATATTTGCCCAGAATCCACAGTTTGCCAATAACGATTCATTTACCTTCAATTATACAACAGACAGGTTCATGTACATGGGCAGCAATAAGGAGATAATCGATTCGCTGGGCGGATATGATTACAAGGAGCTTACTGATGATGCCATTGAGGTGCTTGATGCTGCTGCTGAAGATACTTCTCTTGCGGAAGATGAAAAGCAGGAAGCTGAAAAGCTTGACGATGCACTCAAAGCTCAGTATGATACATTATTCAAAGAAGAGGAGGCTCTCCTCGATTACGGTGACAGAAAACGGATCAAGAATCTCTCCGATCAGATAACTGAAGGTATAGATTCTGAATTCGATAAAGCAAAGGCGTTCGAGACCTATTTCTACAAGAATGGTTACAACTATGACCTTAACTATATCAAGGAAAAAGGTGAAAACGCCGAGGATTTTATTTTTGATACAAAGACAGGCGTATGCTATGAGTATGCTACCGCTATGGTCCTTCTGGCGAGGGCTGCCGGTATCCCTGCAAGGTTCTGTATAGGCTACAATATGTCAGAGCCAAATGAGGGAAACACCAAAATCTATAATTTTGTTGTTACTACCAAGGATGCTCATGCGTTCCCTGAGCTTTATATAAAAGGCTATGGATGGATGTCCTTTGAGCCAACTATAGCCGATGTTGTAGAAGAAAGTAAAGACACAAGCGCCACGGATCTGCTTGCAAGAGCCGGTCTGATCATTCTCGGATCATCACTGCTGATACTTGCTTTCATTACACTCTACCCAAGGATATCGCACAGGATATTCCTCCTTCTCAGCAAGAAAAAAAGACCCGCTGAGACTGCAAGAGCTGCAATGAAGAGGATCTGCCGTATGTACGGGATAGAAGGCGGATGCACCTCTAAGGAGGCTGCGGAGCTTGCTGCCGCTTATAGCGGAACGGACATCAGCAGAATAGCTGAGTTGTTCGATAAGGCTGTTTACGGTGAACAAGAACTCAACGAAGAAGAAAAAGAAACAATCATGGAAGAATATGTACAGGCTTATAAGCTGTACATGGAAAAGAAAAAACTCCGCCGTAAACCAGCAAATTCTCAGTAATTGGAGGTTTTTATGGAGGAAACGGTCACACACAAGGGAATAATAGGCGTTCTTCTTGCGATAGTGCTTCTGGTAAGCATGATCGCCGGTGCCATTAGTCCCACAATGAATGTTCATGCTGCGGAAGATTACCGCACATGGAGTCAGAAAGACGCAAGATGGGCAGCTACAGCAATGGGGGGCTCTACTGTCAGGGATTCGGGATGTTACATTACATCCATCGCTATGGTAGCAGCAGCTTCAGGTGCAAGAAATACGGAGGATTTCAACCCTGGAGTATTTGCTCAGCAGCTCAACAGCATTGGTGCTTTCGGATGGGATGGAAGCCTTATGTATTGGGCTTCGGTGAACGCAGTTATTCCCGAAGTAAAGATTGAAACTGCAAACCTTTCGTTCAATTCATACTCTCATGAAGGAAAGGCTGCAGAAATGAAGGAGTGGCAGAACAAGGGCTATTACGTTATCTGCAATGTAGGCGGACACTGGGTATACGTTGACAGTATCTCAGGCGGTAATATCACAATGGCTGACCCAGCCAAGACAGACACAGATCTTTTCAGTGCGTACTACGATGTGTATGCTTACCAGGTTCTCTCAGGTAAGAATCCTTACGGCAGCGCTGAAGAAGAAAATGCTGCTCCCGAGACAACAACGACCACTACTACCACAACAACTACAACAACCACAACCACAACTACAACAGCAGCTTCAACTGCTGCACAGACAACTACAACTAAACCACTGGCTTTGAAGTCGGCATCTGCTGCATCAGCTGATACTGAAACAGAGGCAACGTCCACAACAACGACTTCAACAACCACAACCACTACAACAACTGTAACAGAAACTGCCGCAACTACAGCAGTTTCTGAAACAACTATGCCCGTGACATCGATCCCTGTGGGCGAATATTACTGCTCAGACAGTGAGGGATCCGATATCTATCTTGAACCTGACGTGTCGGGCAAAGTTATCGCTGAACTCAGAAAAGGCGATATCGTCAATGTTACAAGAGTGCTGTGCGGATGGTGCGGCGTCAATATAGACGGCTCGGATGCATGGATCCCTCTTGAAAAACTTACGTATGCAGGTGAAGGCATTGAACTCGGTTCAGGTGACATCAACGGCGACGGCATTGCTGATGACGTTGACCTCGCTCTCCTGAATAACTACATCAAGAATTACAATGAGCGCCCCGAGGGTATTTCAACTCTCAGACGCTGTGAGATCGAAGCAGCTGATATCAACTGCGACGGAGATATCAATGATTCTGATGTACTGATGTATCTCATGCTTATCTGCGAATAAGGAGAACTATTATCAATGGAATGGACAGAAGTAAACATCTATACCGCTACCGAAGGTATTGAACTCATTTGCTCAAAGCTGGAAGATATCGGCATCAAGGGTTTTTCGATCAGGGATGCCGAGGATTTCAAGGAGTTCCTGGAGAACAAGTACGGCAGATGGGACTATATCGACGATGATCTTATGGGGCTTTCGGAATGTGAGACCTGTATCACGGTCTATCTCCCTTCAAATGAACAGGGAAGTGAGACCCTTGCAGCTATCCGCTCGCTTCTGAAGGAGCTGAAAGCTTCCGATACAGAAGGCCGCTACGGCAGACTTGAAGCCGAGCTTGCCAGCCTTCGTGAGGAGGACTGGGCAAACAACTGGAAACAGTACTTCAAGCCCTTTACTATCGGTGAAAAGCTGGCTATCAAGCCTTCATGGGAAGAGTATGAAAATACTGACGGCAGAGTTGTGCTGGAGATAGACCCTGCTTCCAGCTTCGGAACAGGCGCTCATCATACCACAAGGCTTTGTCTGGAACTTATAGAGAAGTACCTTAACAGCGGTGACAAGGTCCTCGATCTTGGCTGCGGAAGCGGTATACTGTCCATTGCGGCAATGCTTCTGGGTGCAGATCATGCTGTGGCTGTGGATATAGAGCAGAACGCAGCTGAAACTGCACAGGAGAATGCGGGAAAGAATCACATCGATCCCGCACTGTATAAGACCTATTATGGCGACATCACAGTCAACGAAAAACTTGCTGAGGAAATTCACGATAAATACGATATGATCACAGCAAATATTGTTGCCGATGTCCTTATAGCCATGAAGGATCACTTCAGACGCTATCTCAGAGACGGAGGTATTCTCATAGTTTCGGGAATTATCGAAGAACGTGCTGAGGAAGTTATCAACGCTATCCTCTCAGCAGGATTCAAGGATCCCGAGATGCAGCTCCGTGAGGGCTGGGCAGCAGTTAAATTTACGTTATGACCTGCATTATGCAGAACATGAATATCAAAGATGACGTACTCGATGCGGCATCATAAAAATCAAATGTAAGGAGATTTAGCACAATGGCATTATTCAAGAAGAATAAGAATCAGCAGGCAGAAACCGAAGAGCAGAAGGACACAAATGCAGAAGTAAAGCAGGCAGTCCTTGATAAGCTCAATGAAAAGCTCAAGGGTACTATCTATGATGACTGTATCATTCTTCCGAAGGGATACACAATTGATGTTCAGATAGGCAGAACTCAGGAGGCTGAGGGCGTTAAGATGATCCAGATCGTGTTCATCGTAAAGAACGACGATTTTGACGAGCCTCTTATCGAGCCTGTTGACGCACAGGGCAACTCCGAAGAGGAAGCTGCACAGATGGCAGCTGATATGTTCTTCGGCGCAGTTTGGCATCCTCTCGATCAGGCAATGTCCAAGAAGAACCCTGTTCATATTTCAGTTGATTACCTCAGACAGCACTACGATTTCGATATGTACTGCCAGTCTGTTATCAGGATCGGTATAAAGGAAAAGCAGCCTGTAATGCTCATGAACTACATCAAGACAGACCTGCCTAAGTACCTCGGTTCAAAGAAGTATTACTGGATCAGAGTTTATCTTGCTAAGTTCCAGGATAAGCAGGTTTGCGAAGTCCGTGTAAACGGCAGTGTCTGCACAGAGCTTTCAAAGCGCTTCCAGCCATACATCGACGGTTGGGATGCAGAAGAGAACTTCCTTGCTGAGAAGCAGTACGCTATCTTCGTTCAGCGTGAAGATGATCAGTGCCCATATAAGAAGGAGATTGTTATCGACGGCGCTAAGGAGTGCATCGAAAAGATGGTCAAGCTCACAAACCGTGATGAGTACATAGCAATGTCCAAGGAGCTTGAAGAGAGCATTACTGCAAAGCTTTCAGAGGATATCGAGGATCACGATCAGGCTGATGCTCTCGGCAGATCTATCGCTGCTGAGATCAGAATATTCATCCCTGAGATCCTTGCAAAGCTCACACTCGGCTATACCGAGGGAGACAGCCTCTTCCTTCTCGAAGGTGAAGGCGATTCACAGCAGAGCATCGAGTTCAAGAAGACTCAGCTCCGTTCATACTTCTATCTCCAGCAGGCAGTGCTTGAGTATCTCAGCACAAGACCTGAGCAGCAGGATGTAACACGTATCGTTACAAACAGCGTTGCTTTCCGTGAGATGAGAAAGGTAATGGATCAGGCTAAGGAGCAGAACAAGGAGCTCAATCCGGCTGACCTCTTCGTTCCCGGTACTTCATACAAGATCGGCGTTGACGGCTACAAGGTTTGGTAATTTCAGAGAGGCGGAGTGATCCGCCTCTTTTTTGCAGATTTTTCGTAAAAAAAGCTTGACAAATCCTTTCGGATGTGTTAAAATGTTATTGCCGCTTGTAAACGGGCATTTGAAGTCGTGCCTTAACGACCCCGTCACAGCGAGTTTATTGAAAAGGCAGGTGCCAACAATATGTACGCAGTTATTGAAACAGGTGGAAAGCAGTATCAGGTAAACGAGGGCGATATCATCTTCATCGAGAAGCTTGCAGCTGAGGCTGACGAGACAGTTACTTTCGACAAGGTAGTTGCTCTTGGCGCAGACGATGGTCTTAAGATCGGTGCTCCTTACGTTGACGGTGCAGCTGTTGAAGCTAAGGTTCTGAAGAACGGCAAGGCTAAGAAGATCACAGTTTTCACTTACAAGCCTAAGAAGGGCGAGAAGAGAAAGATGGGTCACAGACAGCCTTACACTCAGGTAAAGATCGAATCTATCAAGGCTTGATCGCAACTATGATCCGTGCTGAATTTTATGGATCAAAGGGACTTCTGACAGGTTTCAGATTCAGCGGCCACTCGGGTTATGCCGAGAGCGGCAGCGATATAGTCTGTGCAGCTTTTTCTTCAGCGGTACAGCTTACCGCCAATCTGCTGGATGAATTCGGCTTTTCTCCCGATATCACCGTGGAGGACAACCTTATAGAGTGCAGAGTGGAGCCCGATAATGATGCTTCACGTATGCTCACTCAGCTCAGACTTCATTTTGAATCGATCTCAGAAGAGTTCCCGAACACAATTAATATCACAATTTCGGAGGTGTAAGTATGTTAAAGATCAGTATGCAGTTCTTCGCTCATAAAAAGGGTGTTGGTTCTACAAAGAACGGACGTGACTCTGAGGCTAAGAGACTCGGTGTCAAGAGAGCAGACGGCCAGTTCGTAAAGGCTGGTAACATCCTCGTTCGTCAGAGAGGTACACACATCCATCCGGGTGCTGGTGTAGGCATCGGCTCTGATGATACATTATTCGCTACAGTAAGCGGTAAGGTTAAATTTGAGCGCTACGGCCGTGACCGTAAAAAAGTCTCTGTTTATGAGATCGAACAGTGATCACGCAATAACGTGACATAAATCCCGAGCGTTATGCTTGGGATTTTTCTTTAGAAAACAGGAGGTCGGAAAATGTTCGTTGATCAGGCGAAAATTAAGATCAAAGCGGGTGACGGCGGCGACGGTGCCGTATCATTTCACCGTGAAAAATATGTAGCTGCCGGCGGTCCCGACGGCGGTGACGGCGGCAGAGGCGGAGATGTTGTTTTTCAGGTCGATGACAATTTCTCGACGCTTATCGATTTCAGATATAAAAGAAAGTATGTGGCAGAGCGTGGCCAGAACGGCGCAGCAAGAAACTGCACGGGAAAAAGCGCTCCGCCCCTCATAATCAAAGTTCCGAGAGGCACTGTTATCCGTGATGCAAAGAGCGGAAGGATAATGGCAGATATGTCCACTGACGAGCCAAAGGTACTCGCAAAGGGAGGCAGCGGCGGCAAGGGAAATGTTCACTTTGCTACATCTACCCGTCAGATCCCTAAGTTTGCAAAGCCGGGATTCCCCGGAGAGGAGTTCGAGGTAACTCTCGAACTGAAGCTTCTTGCCGATGTGGGCCTCGTGGGTTATCCGAATGTTGGAAAATCCACACTTATCTCGGTTGTCAGTGCTGCTAAGCCAAAGATAGCTAACTATCACTTCACAACTCTTACCCCTGTACTTGGTGTGGTAAGAGTGGATGAGGAGAAGTCCTTCGTTATGGCTGATATTCCCGGTCTTATCGAAGGCGCAGGCGACGGTGTCGGCCTGGGGCATGAGTTCCTCCGCCACGTTGAAAGATGCCGTCTTATCGTCCATGTTGTGGATGTTTCAGGCATCGAGGGGCGTGATCCATGCGAGGATTTCGAGGTGATCAATGCTGAGCTTGCCAAGTTCAATGAGGAACTTGCAGAGCGTCCGCAGATCGTTGCTGCAAATAAGGCTGATATGGCAACTGAGGAGCAGATCGCTGCTTTCAGAAGCTATATCGAAGGTAAGGGACTGCCTTTCTTCTGTATTTCGGCCGCAACAACTCAGGGCACTTCCGAGCTTATGAACAAGGTCTCAGAGGTGCTTGATACTCTTCCGCCTATTAAGGAATTCGAGGCTGAGCCTATTCCTCAGGAAGAGCTTGACGAGATGCTGGGTGTGGACAAGAAGTTCACCATTGAGGTCGAGGACGATGTCTACTATGTGGAGGCTCCATGGATACAGCCTATCATGCGTACTGTTGACCCGGATGACTATTCATCGCTCCAGTACTTCCAGAGAGTTCTTATCAACAGCGGTATCATCGCTAAGCTGGAAGAAATGGGCATCAAGGAAGGCGACACAGTAAGCCTCGAAGGATTTGAATTCGACTTTGTTTATTGATATGGATAAAAACTTTTTAACAGAACGTGAAGCCAATAATTACAGTCCGCTCAGCCTCGCTTTTCTCGGCGACAGCGTTTACGATACGCTGGTGAGGGAGCATCTTCTCAGACAGGCGAATATGCCTGCTGCAAAGCTGCATTCCGCCAAGATAAAGCTTGTGTGTGCTGAGTATCAGTCCGATGCTTACGGAGTTCTTGAGGAGAATATTTCCGAGCATGAACTGGCTGTACTTAAAAGAGGGCGCAATGCTACGGGAAATACTGTCCCCAAACACGCAGATGCTGCTCAGTACCGCCGTGCTACTGCGGTGGAGTGCCTTTTCGGGTATCTTTTCCTGACGGGACAGACTGAGCGTATATGTGAACTTTTCAGAATCATAATTGATCAGGTCGGAACCCCGGCGGAACCTTCCTGAGAATAATATATAAAGGAGTGTTAACCAATGTCAGGTCATTCAAAATGGAACAATATCAAACGTAAAAAAGAAGCTACAGATGCTGCAAAGGGTAAGATCTTTACCAAGATCGGCCGTGAGATCACAGTCGTTGTAAAGGAAGGCGGCCCGGATCCCGCTAACAATGCTAAGCTTCGTGATCTTATCGCTAAGGCTAAGTCAAACAACGTGCCTAACGACAATATCGAGCGTATCATCAAGAAGGCAGCAGGCGACGGCGACAAGAACAACTACGAGAACATCACCTATGAGGGATACGGCCCTAACGGTGTTGCTGTTATCGTAGAGTGCCTTACAGACAACAGAAACCGTACAGCAGGTGAAGTACGCCACTATTTCGATAAGTTCGGCGGCAACCTGGGTACTATCGGCTGCGTATCCTTCATGTTCAGCAACAAGGGTATCGTAGTGCTTGAAAATACAGGTCTTGACGAAGACGCTGTAATGGAAGATGTATTCGAGTTCGGCGGTGAGGACTTCGATATCAACGAGGAAACAGTGGAGATCGAGTGCGCTCCCGAAAATGTAAGTGCTCTCAGAGAGGGTCTCACAGGCAAGGGATACAACGTTCTCTCTGCTGAGTCTGAGATGATCCCTTCAACTTATACGACTCTCACAGACGAGGATCACATCAAGAAGATGAACCTTCTCCTTGAACACCTTGAGGAGAATGACGATGTTCAGAACGTTTACCACAACTGGGAAATGCCTGACGAGGAGTAACCGCCATGAAAGATATCAGGACGTTTACTCTCGAGAAATACAGCGGAGACAATTACCGTGAAGCGGCATTCGGAGTTTATCTCAATAAGGAAGCCGATAATTATTGTTTCTGCTTTACAGCTGACGAAATGGATCAGTATCCACTTGAAGATCTCCTCGAGCAGTATAATCTTACTGCTACAGAGGATTGCGGAGTAGTTATAGGAAAGAACGGAAAGAGCCAGTACATAGCTGAGGTCGAAACAGTGTCCTCAGACAAGAGCGATTTTATCCAGCTTATGAATTTCACTACCATTGTCGGCAAAGAGATAATCAATTACGAGATAGGCGATTACGTTTATCTCGGCGTCAAGTATGCCGACAGTGATTTCAGCATCAACGGTAAGAAAGTAATTGCGCCGATTGTCGGCTACAGAACCGATAACAGCGGAATGATGTCCTTTGACGTTATATATCCTGATATGCAGTTTGAAAATATGTTTACATCGGGCAATGATTACGAAGCTGCCCTGTCCAATGCAGATATCGAGAATATTTCTCTTATCTGTATAAAAGACGGTCATGCAAAGCTTTACAGTACCTATGAGGGTATCTCACGCATGATAATATTCAATTCTGACGGTTTTATCAATGTTGAGAATACTGCTGTTATCTGAGAGGTCGGATAATTATGGCAGTAACTATTGAAAAGATCACGACTGATGAGGAACTCAGTGAAGCTGCTGTGCTTGCCGGAAAGATATGGCACGAATGCTTTGTGGGGATCATATCAGAAGAGCAGATAGACTATATGGTTGAAAAATTCCAGTCATATACCGCCATGAAAGAGCAGATATCCGATCAGGGATACTGCTACCATGCAGTTCGTGACGATGGCGAATTATGCGGATATATCGGTATGAAGCCGGAAGAGGGAAGCAGATTTTTCCTGAGCAAGCTTTATCTGCGCAAGGATAAGCGCAATAAGGGAATAGCTTCACAAATGCTGGAGAAGGTTTTCAGCGAGGCGAAGTCAGCAGGGAAGTCGTCGGTATATCTCACCGTGAATAAGCACAACCGTCATGCTATCGATGTATACATAAAGAAAGGATTCCGTATGATCAAAGATGCCGTTACCGATATCGGCGGCGGATTCGTTATGGATGATTATATAATGGAATACTTTTTATAAAATAATACTTTTGCATTTAGCAGAAGTTCCTGACGCAGCGTTTCTGTGGATTTACGGGAGCGCTGCGATCTTATTATAAGGAGGAGAGAATAACGGAAAATAAAGAGGAGTTCAAAGTCATTGATGAAACGTATCTGCCGCAGATGGCACAGCTTTACAAGGAAGCATTTCAGGGCGAGCCGTGGAATGATGACTGGAGCGATACCGGGCAGCTGAATGAGTACATTAAAGAAATATCCTGCGGCTACCGTGCTCTGAATTACGGATTATTCATCAACGGCGAGCTGACCGCTTTATCGGTCGGAATGATCCGTCACTGGTGGGAGGGGACAAACTACAATATCGAGGAATTCTGCGTAGCCCCTGATAAGCGTGGGCAGGGGATAGGTTCACGTTTTATGACGATGATAGAAGAAGATATCCGAAGGCGTGGACTATGCGGCATTTTCCTGCAAACCGACAGTGATAAGCCCTCTTACGGCTTCTACCATAAAAACGGTTTCTTCGATCTTGACGCTCATGTCAGTCTTTATAAGCGCTTAAAAGGCTGATTTTTATATAGTATCATGCATTATTCCATATTCCACCCCATATAATGAGAAAAAGGGGAGAGGTTATGGGATTTACAGAGATTCTTCTTACTGCCGCAGGTCTTTCCATGGACGCATTTTCAGCCGCAGTATGCAAGGGAACTGCGTCAAGAGGACGTGTTATTATTACAGCTTTGTTCACAGCCTTGATGTTCGGAGCATTTCAGGCGGTTATGCCGCTGACAGGATATATTCTTGGCAGCGGATTTATGTCGCAGCTTGAAAAATACGATCACTGGACAGCGTTCATACTTCTGGCAGTGCTGGGCGTGAAGATGATAATTGATGCTCGTTCCGGAAATGAATCATCGGGAGGTATAGCTTTTCCGGAGCTGTTGATGCTGTCGGTGGCTACAAGTATCGACGCAATGGCAGTGGGACTTGTGTTTGCGGCAAATGGTACTGCTCCGCTGTTTCCGTCTTTTGTAATTGGAGCTGTTACCTTTGCGGTGTCGTTTGCAGGAGTGCTTATCGGCAGAAAATTCGGCTCGGATGCAGGCTCAAAGGCAGAAACAGCCGGAGGTGCAGTGCTCATACTCATAGGAGTGAAATTGTTGCTTGAAGGCATAAAATAAAGCGGTATGCTTAACCTCGGTATTTATAAAGAAGATTTGTATGTATTATTGAGGTAGACTTTTTGAAGAAGGATCTTCTCAAATCTGTTTCCCAAGACTATTAATTTTGCCCCCATATAGGGCGCACACCAGATAAGTTTGGATTTATCATTTCTTGCAGGTGCGCCCTATATGGGGGCAAAATTCTATTAAAAGTCTTTGGAAAAGGGGTTCGGGGAAAG
>Ga0129307_1001481_pt1 | contig 24534 bp, 22 predicted proteins | sample P1105metagenome_FD_94437 | JGI IMG/M metagenome (GOLD analysis project Ga0129307, IMG submission 94437) | Capybara group fecal microbial communities from Wisconsin, USA - P1105 metagenome | ecosystem: Host-associated > Mammals > Digestive system > Large intestine > Fecal | place: USA: Wisconsin...
ATTTCTGCTGACAAGTGTTCCACTTTGGTATAATTCCTTGGCATAGCAAGACCTCCTGTTGTTGATTTCATTCTACAACAGGAGGTCTTTTTATTCAGTGTCCGTGATTCGGGATACGGTCCAAGGAGCAGGCGGTATTTTTATTTCCGTGCCGACTAGACAAAACTGCCCGAATGACAAGCTAACCTCTTTGATCTCTGATACGCTTTTTATCGTATTTTCGTCCATATCGGAGGTCGATCATGAATAAGAATCCCCGTTCTGCAGCCGTCATCGCGGCCGCGGCACTGGTCTTTGCCGGTATACTGCTGACAGACGGGCAGAAAAAGACCGCAACAGCTCCCGGCCCTGTTGCCGCCATTCCCCGGCTTGTGAAAACCGTCATGCTGAAAGCCCAGAGCGGCGCGGCACGCACCTATTTCGGCACGATCGAGGGCACGCAGCGGGCCGATCTTGCTTTCCGCGTAGCCGGCACGCTCAAAGAACTGCCGGCCGAACTGGGAGCGCGTGTAAAAAAAGGCGACCTGCTGGCCCGCCTCGATGACCGAGATTTCCTGACGCGGCTGAAACAGGCGCAGAGTCAGGAGGCACAGGCCCGCGCCCAGTACAATGAGGCCGCATCGCTGCATCAGCGCTATTCCAATCTGTACAAAAAGCGTTTCGTCGCTGCCGCGACGTACGAGAACTATCAGACACAGCTCAGCGTGGCCCGCTCCGCCCTGCGCACGGCTCAAGCTGCGACAGCTGCTGTGCGCGACGCCCTGAAGGACACGGAGCTGCGTGCACCGTTCGACGGCGTGGTCACAGCTCGAGCAGTGAAAAACTACCAGGAAGCCGCCGCCAAACAGACGATCCTGACGCTGCAGGACTTATCGCGCCTGGAAGTCACCTTCAGCATCCCCGAAGCCGACATGGTCCAGGGGACCGATCCGTCTGCATTGCGTCTGACGGCGCGATTTGACGCAGTTCCGAACCAGACGTTTGAGCTAAAGCTCAAGGAGTTTGCCGCACAGCCCGACGCGGCTCTGCGCACTTATGCCGTCACTGCCGTGATGGTCCCGCCTGCGGGCGTCAATCTTCTGCCAGGCATGGCCGTGAGTGTCACAGCCGCCCAACACGACGAAAGCAGCAGCGCTATCGCCATTCCCGCTGAGGCCCTGCTGGAACGCGACGGGCGCACGTTCGTCTGGAAATGCGAGAACGGTGCCGTCACACGCGTGCCCGTCACGCCCGGAGGTCCGGTCCGCGGCGGTCTGATCGCCGTGTCCGGGGGCCTGCGCAGCGGTGAGCGTATCGTCGCCGCCGGCGCCCATCTGCTTGCAGAGGGCGAAAAAGTACGGACGCTCGACGAAAACGAGAGGCTGCAATGAACATCGCTCTAGCCAGCATCCGCCGCCGGCCTGTCGTGCTCTTCCTCTGCGCCGTCCTGACGATCGCGGGCATTGCCGCCTATTTCCGCATGGGCAAGCTGGAGGATCCTGCCTTTACGATCAAGACAGCGGTCGTCACCGTCACGTATCCCGGTTCGACAGCCGAGGAGATCGAACGCGAGGCGGCCGCCCGCGTGGAAGACGCACTCCAGGCCATGGGCGAGATCAAGCGCCTGCGCACACGCTGCACACCGGGAGTAGCGATCATCTACGTCGATATCAAAGACTCATATACCGAAGCGCAGCTGCCTGAGCTCTGGAATGTGCTGCGTCAGAAGATCCGCGACATTGAACCATCGCTCCCCGACGGCTGCGCCGTCTCCGTCAACAATGACTTCGGCGACGTGTACGGCCAGTATTACGCACTGCACGGCGACGGATTTTCGATGCGCGAGCTGTGGGATGTCGCCGACTTCCTCAAAAAGGAGCTCGTCCTCGTGCCGGAGGTCGCCAGCGTAAGGATCATCGGCACCGAAAGTGAAGGCATCTATGTCGAGTTTGCCGCCGACAGGCTGGCCGCGCTCGGCATGTCGCCCGATCAGATCTTCTCGCTGCTCAACAGGCAGAACGCGCTTTCGGCCATGGGCAGCACGCATATGGGTGGCTGGTTCGTGCAGATCGCCCCCACCGGCGCTGTCCTGAACGTCGAAGACATCGGAAACATTGCCGTCAGCAGTTCTGGCGGCTCCGTGCTCCGCCTGCGTGACATCGCCTCCGTGAGACGCGCCCCCCTTGAGCCACAGAATCTGACGCTGCACTTCAACGGCAAGCCAGCGCTCGGCATCGGCATTGCCACCATCCCCGGCGGCAACGTCGTGACGATGGGGCGGGCCGTCGAAAAGCGCCTGCGCGAGCTCAAACCGTTTTACCCAGCCGGTATCGAGCTGAACGAGATCTATATGCAGTCAAAGATCGTCGTTGACTCGATCCGCGGCTTCGTCACCAACCTCATCGAATCGCTCGTCATCGTCACGGGCGTGTTGCTCGTCTTCATGGGGCTGCGATCAGGGCTGATGATCGGGTTCGTGCTGCTGCTGACTGTCGCGGGGACGTTCATGATCATGGAACAGTTTGGCATTTTCCTCCAGGTCGTCTCGCTGGCAGCGCTGATCATCGCGCTCGGTTCGCTGGTGGACAACGCCATTGTCGTGGCCGAGGGGATGCTCGTCGGCGTGCAGCGAGGGCAGAATGTATCAGATGCCGCCGCAGAGACGGTCTCCGACTCGCAGTGGGCGATGCTCGGCGGGACGTTCATCGCCGTGCTGGCGTTTTGCCCGATAGGTCTGTCGAACGACAGCACTGGCGAGTTCTGCCGCAGTCTGCTCCAGGTGGTCGGGATCTCGATGATGCTCAGCTGGCTGCTCGCGATCACGGTGACGCCGGTACTGGGCACGTTCCTGCTGCGGCCGCAGAACGCGGAAGACGATCCATATGACAAAGTACTGTTCCGCGCCTACCGCTCGTTCCTCGAATTCTGCCTGCGCCACCGCACTCTCACGCTTCTGGCCGTAGCCGGGCTGTTTGTATTCTCCGTGATCGAGTTCGGGAAGATCGACAAATCGTTTTTCCCCGACGCGGACGCCGTGTATTTTGTCGCCGATGTCTGGCAGCGCGAGGGCACATCGGCGCAGTCGCAGCTGGAACTGGCAAAACAGCTGGAAGCGGAGCTTCTGGCCCGCCCGGAAGTGAAGAACGTGACCAGCTTCACCGGCAGCGGCAGTCTGCGCTTCATGCTCACGTATTCGCCGCCAGAGCCGGACAGCGCGTTCTGTGAGCTGCTCGTGGAAGGACACACTGGACCGGAAGCACGCAAAGTGATGCTCGATCTGCAACAGCAGCTCGACCGCGAACTGCCCGGCGCCGAAGGCGTGTGCAAGCTGTTTGCCAAAGGCAGCAGCATGGCGCCGCGGATCGAAGCGCGTTTTTACGGCCAGGACCCGCGCGTGCTGCGCGAACTGGCCCAAAAAGCCTGCTCCATCCTCGCAGGCGATCCCGACGTGTGCTTTGCCAGAATCGACTGGCGCGACACCGTGCCCAGGCTGCGGCTGAACGTGACCAAAGAGCGGATGCAGCAGCTCGGCCTCTCCCGCACGGCGATCAATCAGGCTGTGCTGATGGGGACAACTGGCGCGCCTATGGGTGTCTTCCGCGACGGCGACCGTTCGTTGCCGATCCTGGCCGCGCTTGTGCCGCAGCAGCGTCATCGTCCCGAACACCTGAAGACGCTGCCGGTCTGGTCGCCGGTCGCGCAAGGTTCCGTCCCGCTGGGAAGCGCGCTCTCGTCCGTGGAGACAGAGTTCACCAGCGGCGTCATCACGCGGCGCAACCACGCACGAGTGATCACGGCTGCGTGCGATGTTCGCATCGGTGCTAACGCATCGGCCGTGCAGAGCCGTGTCGCACAAATAATCGAAAAGATGCCGCTGCCGGCCGGGTACCGCCTCGAATGGGGCGGCGAGGACGAGCACCGTGCAGACGCCATGAGCGGTATGACAGCGACGTTCGTGCCCTGTCTGCTGGCGATGTTCACCGTGATGGTCTTTCTGTTCAACGACTTCCGTCAGCCGCTAATCATCTTCGCCTCCACGCCTCTGATCCTTACGGGCGTAGCGCTCGGTCTGCGCGTTTCCGGCATGTCGCTCAGCTTTTTGGCCGCTGTTGGCATCCTCAGCCTCGTCGGGATGCTTGCCAAAAACTCGATCGTCCTGCTCGATCAGATCGCCGCTGATTTCGCCAGCGGACGCGACCGCTTCGAAGCGATCGTCGCTACCGGCGTAAGCCGTCTGCGTCCCGTAGCCATGTCAGCCGTGACCACAGTGCTCGGTATGATCCCTCTGATCTGGGACAACCTCTTCGCCTCGATGGCCGTCACGATCATGGCAGGCTTGACCGTCAGCACCATCCTCACGCTCGTCGTCATCCCTGTGGCGACCGCTGTCGTCTATCGAGTTCCCGTGCCGAAACGGGATGCAGGCCAAAAACGCTCATAGCAAAAAACGCTCGGGACAGCTCCTTGCGGAAGCTGCTCCGAGCGTTTTCATACTCATGCGCTATTATCGTTTTATAGCGCCGACGGCGCGTCGAAAAACGCATGAGGCGGCGTGGCGCCGTAAGGCGCTGACTGCCGCGCCTGTTTTTGCGACGCGAAGCTAGTCCTTTAGGGACGCGGCTTCGCGATTTGCTTTTTAATCGCAAAACTGTGTTCATCAGCGTTTCCTTAACGAAAAGCCGTCGCATCATTGTTCTTTTTCCTGCTGCACCCGCCTGCGCAGCGCGTGCAGTCGCCGCCGCACAGGCTGCGGCCGCTTCGGCGCGCGCGGATGATATGAACGACCGCAAGTGCGACAGCGGCGAAGATCAGCAGCGACAGAACCGCGTCCCAAACGTTCACGGCTAGGCAACTCCCAGCGCCGACAACACAAGGCGCACCAAAAGCGCCGCGCCCCAGGCCACAGCGCACTGCCAGACCACGACGCCGACAGCCCAGCCGTGCCCCAGCTCGCGCTTGATCGAAGCCACGGCCGCGACGCACGGCGTATAAAGCAGCGAGAAGACAAGCATGGTCGCCGCCGAAAGCGGCGTCAGCACGGCGCTGACGCCCTGGCCGAAGAGAATCTCCATCGTGGAGACGACGCTCTCTTTCGCCATGAAGCCGCTGATCAGCGAGGTGCAGATGCGCCAGTCGCCCAGGCCGAGCGGCCGCATCAGCGGCGCCAGCGCTCCTGCGAGGCCCGCCAGCATACTGTTTTGCGAATCGGCCACCATGTTGAAGTGAATGTCGAAGCTCTGCAAAAACCACACGACGATGGTCGCGATGAGGATGACGGAAAACGCCTTCTGCAAAAAGTCCTTCGCCTTTTCCCACAGCAGCTGCGCAACGTTGCGCGCGCCGGGCAGACGGTAGTTGGGCAGCTCCATGACAAACGGCGCGGCCACGCCCCGGAACAGCGTTTTCTTGTAGAAGCAGGCAACCAGGATGCCGGAGACGATGCCCAACAGGTACAGTCCGGTCATGATCAGCCAGCCGCGGCGCGGGAAGAAGGCGGCGATGAAGAACGAATAGATCGGCACTTTCGCCGTGCAGCTCATAAACGGCGTCAGCAGGATGGTCATCTTGCGGTCGCGCTCGCTGGGCAGCGTGCGCGTGGCCATGACGGCCGGCACGGTGCAGCCGAAGCCGATCAGCATGGGCACGATGCTGCGTCCGCTCAGGCCGATCTTGCGCAGCAGCTTGTCCATGAAGAAGGCGACACGGGCGATGTAGCCGCTGTCTTCCAGGATCGACAGGAAGAAAAACAGCGTGACGATGATAGGCAGAAAGCTAAGGACGCTGCCGACGCCGGCAAAGATGCCCTTGACGATCAATCCGTGGATCGCCGAGTTGACGCCCGCGGCGGTCATCGCGCTGTCGGCCAGAGCGCTGAGCGTCCCGATGCCTGCTCCCAGCTGATCCTGGAGCCAGGCGCCGATGACGCTGAACGTCAGCCAGAAGACCAGTCCCATGATACCGATGAAGGCGGGAATGGCGGTGTATTTGCCGGTGAGGAAGCGGTCGATGCGCTCGCTGCGCCGGCGCTCGCGGCTTTCCCTGGGCTTGACGACCGTTTCTCCGCAGACTTTCTGGATGAAATCAAAGCGCATGTCGGCCATCGCCGCGGCACGGTCCAGTCCGCGCTCGGCTTCCATCTGCACGATGATGTGCTCCATCGTTTCCGTCTCGTTCTGGTCCAGCATCAGCTGTGAGAGGATGAGGCTGTCGCCCTCGATGACCTTGCTCGAAGCGAAGCGCACCGGCAGGCCGGTGTTTTTCGCGTGGTCCTCGATCAGATGGGCGATGGCGTGCAGACAGCGGTGCACCGCGCCGCCGTGGTCGTTCTCGCCGCAGAAATCCTGACGCAGCGGACGCTCCTGATAGCGGGCGATGTGCAGCGCGTGATCGACCAGCTCGGCCACGCCCTCGTTCTTTGCCGCAGAGATGGGCACCACGGGGACGCCGAGCAGACGCTCCATGGCGTTCACGTCGATGCTGCCGCCGTTGGCCGTGACTTCGTCCATCATGTTCAGCGCCACCACCATCGGCACGTCCATCTCCAGCAGCTGCATGGTCAAAAACAGGTTGCGCTCGATGTTCGTAGCATCGACGATGTTGATGATGGCCTTCGGCTTCTCGTACACGACAAAGTTGCGCGACACGATCTCCTCGCTGGTGTACGGCGACATCGAATAGATGCCGGGCAGGTCGGTGATCAGCGTGTTTTTGTGTCCCTGGATGGGGCCGTCCTTGCGGTCCACCGTCACGCCGGGAAAGTTGCCCACATGCTGATTGGCGCCCGTCAGACGGTTGAACAGCGTCGTCTTGCCGCTGTTCTGATTGCCTACCAGCGCGAACGTCAGCGTCGTCCCGTCCGGAAGCGGCGTGCCGCTGCCCTTGGGGTGGAATTTGCCGCCTTCGCCCAGGCCGGGGTGCGCCGTCTTCGGCTTTTTGGGCGCGCGGTCCTCGCGGGACGCGGTCTGCGCCGCCGGCTCCACATCGATCTTCGCGGCGTCTTCCAGCCGCAGCGTCAGCTCGTAGCCGTGGATCATCAGCTCCACGGGATCGCCCATCGGCGCGAACTTGACGATCGTCACCTCCGCGCCGGGAATGACTCCCATGTCCAGAAAATGCTGCCGCAGCGCCCCTTCGCCGCCGACCCTGGCAATGACGGCCGCTTCTCCTATCCTCATCTCGCTCAGCGTCATACTATCCCCCGCTTTTTGTATTTTTCCTGTGATTCCCCCAAAGATACGCCGCAAGAGCATAGCAAAAAATACCGAAAACCGCCAGTGAAAAGCGGCTTTCGGTATTTTTTATCATGATCAGTTACAATGAATTTTTAGCCTCGCGGTTATAGGCGTTCACGACATCGTTTGTCTTTTCAATCGCATCGTTAGCGGCCTCCTGGATGCGGCGGATGTCGTTTTGGGCTTTTTCGATGTACTCATGCGCTTCACGCCGGTAGCGTTCAACGTCCCGACGATACTCATCCATGGAGCGGCGTTCATCCCCGCTCGGAGGAACGGGAGCCGCATGCGGCGCAAAAGCTGGATACTTTCCTCCGGGCAGGTTGGTCCCGCCGGAAACAGCCGCTGACACGGCACTGCACGCCAGTATAAAGAAAACAAGCGCAGATACAGTCTTTTTCATGTACAGGCCCCCCCATTTTATGTGCGGATCGCCGTCTGGTCCTGGCCGTCGTCTTCGAAGACGAGATATTCGTCAAAATCCAGCCATACAGGCGCGCCGGTCGCAAACTGGCCGAAGGTGTTGCCCGCGCCGATCACGCGCAGGCTGGTGCCGTCCACATCGACGCGGCAGTCGTTGGTGTCGCCGAGGTAATAGGCGTGCGTCAGTTTTCCGCGCAGCGTGCCGCCGTCGGAACGCATCGCCATGTTCTCAGGCCGCACGGCCACGACCACCGGCCCGCGCCGATCGCCGGAGTAGGCCATGCGCTGGCCGCCCGCCAGCTCGATCGAGCCTTCGTTCGCCACGCCGTGCAGGAAGTTGATCTTGCCCACAAAGTCGGCGACGAACTGATTGGCCGGGTGGCGGTAGATCTCCATCGGCGAGTCGATCTGCTGCACGACGCCCTTGTTGAAGACGATGACGCGGTCGCTCATGGCCATCGCCTCGCCCTGATCGTGCGTGACGTAGACGACCGTGACGCCAAACTGTTTCTGCACATTTTTGATCTCAAAGCGCATCGTCTCGCGCAGCTTGGCATCGAGATTGCTCAGAGGCTCGTCGAGCAGCAGCAGCCCGGAACCGCCTACCAGCGCGCGAGCCAGCGCGACGCGCTGCTGCTGACCGCCGGAGAGTTCGCTGGGCATCCGCTTGACGTACTGCGACAGATGCACGGCTTCGAGCACCTCAAGCACGCGTTTTTTTCGCTCGGAACGCTTGACGCCCTGGATCTTGAGCGGGTACACGACGTTGTCGAACACGTCCATGTGCGGCCACACGGCGTAGGACTGAAAGACCATGCCGATGCCGCGCTCGTTGGGCGGTACAAAGGCATTCGGCCCGCTGACGACGCTGTCGCCGATCTTGATCTCGCCGGTCGTAGGCTTTTCAAAGCCGGCGATCATGCGCAGCATCGTCGTCTTGCCGCAGCCGGACGGTCCCAGCAGCGTGACGAACTCGCCGTCGGCGAACGTCCCTGTAAAGCTCTGGATGACCTGCACGTTTCCGTATGATTTGGTCACATCGGTCAAAGTGATGGAAGACATTTGACACGCTCCTTTAAAGGCAACACTGATAAATTCACTTTATGCTGAAGTTGACAAGGGGCACAGGAACGCTGAGAAAATGCGCCAGATCCGAAGAAACCTGTCCGAAAGGGGCTTCGGAGGCGTACTGCCGTACGTTGGAGAAGCCCCTCGGACAGCGTTTCGCAGGAGATGGCGGATTTTATCAGCGCTTCCCTAAATCGAGAACTCGCCCTTGGTGAGCTTGTTGAGGATCCAGTTGACGACGACGACCATGATCAGAATGCCCGTCGCGATCGCCGCGGCCGTCTGCTGGCTGTGGTAGGTCTGATACGTGAACAGCTCGTAGCCGATCGTCTTGGTGTCGGTGGAATACAGCAGCGTGGACATCGTCAGCTCATAGAAGCTGGGCATGAAGATCAGGAACCACCCGGCCACGATCGACGGAGCGATCAGCGGCAGCGTCACGTTGCGAAAGCTGCGCTGCCAGGACGCGCCGGAGCTTTCCGCCGCCTCTTCCAGCGACGGGTGGATCTGGCTCATCGCCGAGACGACCGTCCTCATGCCCATCAGCAGGTACTTGATCATGTAGGCGACGATCATGATCGTCAGCGTGTTGTAGATGTTGATGAAAAAGCGTCCCGACATGGTCATGATCAGCGCCAGGGCGATAACGACGCTGGGCGTGCCGCTGCCGACGGTGATCAGAAAATCAGGGATCTGACGCCCGCGCGCTTTGGTGCGCGTCAGCAGCCAGGCCATCACACAGCTGATGGCAATGCCCGCCGTGGCCGCGACGGAGGCGGAGATCAGACTGTTTTTCGCCGTTTCGAGGATGCCCTTTCGCGTCATCAGGATGTGCCAGTAGCGCGTGGTGAAGTTGGCCGCGTCAAGCGGCTTGCCCAGGTTCACCGTGAAGCTGGTCATCGCCACGGTGGCGAACGGGATGATCACGACGATCAGCGCAAACGCCGTCACCAGCAGCGTCACAGGCAGACGCCACTTGCCCAGCTCGACGATATTGGGGCGCGTCGACTTGCCGGAAACGGTGATGTACTGCTTTTTGCCGCAGATGAACGTGGAGATGTACATAACGATGTTGACGATCACCATCAGCGACACGGCCAGCGTCGTGCCGTCGGTCAGCCCCTCAGGCGAACCGACGTGCACGTAGTCGATGATGCGCGTCGTCACGGTGTCGATCTGTCCGGGCGCGCCGATGATCGAGGGGATGCCGTAGCACGATGCCGCCGAGACGAACACCAGCAGTCCGGCCGCGACGATCGACGGAAGCATGATCGGGAACGTCACCGTGAGCACGGTGCGCAGCGGCGACGCGCCGGAGATTTTCGACGCTTCCTCCAGCGACGGGTCCATCTTCTCCATCGCGCGCGAGATCGTGATGAACGCATACGGATAGTAGAACGTGGTCAGCACCCAGACGAGACCGGGGATGGTGTAGATGTTGAAGGGATTTTCCGCCAGGCCGAGCAGGTTTTTGATGAACACGTTCAGCGTGCCCACGCGCGGGTTGAGCAGCCGCAGCCAGGCCATGGCGCCGACGTAGGGCGGCACCATGTAGGTCATCACGAACAGCGTGCGGAAGAACTTTTTGCCGTACATGTCAGTTCTTCCCACCAGCCACGCCAGCGGGAAGGCGATGAGGACGCCGAAGACCATCGCGAAGCCGGCTGTGACCAGCGTGTTGCGCAGGGCGCTCCAGTTGAGCGGATAGGTATAGATGCGCTTGAACGTCTCGAGCGTAAAGCCGCTTTCGTTGAAGAAGGAACGGAAGACGAGGTAGCACATCGGCCAGACGTTGAAGACGAGCAGAAACGCCACGATCGCGGCGATGCAGATCACCTTCGCGTCGAGGCGGAATTTTCGGGATTCGGGAATTGCCGGTAATTGACTGTGATTCGGCACGAAATCAGCCTCCTGCCGTAAAATCTGAAAACCAAATTCAAAGCCGACACAAAGACCCTAAGACACGAAGACACAAAGAAAAACATCTAAAACGAAAAAAACCGGGCAGGACGCGTGAATACTGAGCAGCCGCATCAACATTGCAGCATTGCCGCCGCATGTTCCACAAAGAACACAAAAAAATAATTACTTTGTGCCTTTGGGTCTTCGCGTCTTTGTGTCAAAGAATTTGAATTGTGTTTTGCCTTTGAAAACGCGGCCCCGAGGGGCGAATCCGGTTCGTCCGTCGGGGCCGCAGTTTCACGATCAGCGGTGATCGCTACTTCTTGTTCTTGACGCGCTCTTCAAAGTTGGTCCTGAGTTCGGCGCGCTCGTTCAGGCAGTGCTCCCAGCTGACGGGCATGGAGTTGGCGTTGATCTGCTCGCTGGGGATCGAGTCATAGGGGATCGCGGGCGGGTTCTTCAGCACGGAGTGCATCCAGCCCTTGACGATGTACTTCTGGCCTTCGGAGGAAAGGAACCAGTCGGTGAGCTCTTCGCAGATCTTGGCGTTGCCGTGGGCGCTCCACTCGTCTTTCACGGTCATGATCGGCGAGGGCACGCAGATGGAGCCATCCTGAGGATAGATCACTTCGAGGGCGCTCTTCTCTTCTTCGCGCTTCTTCAGCACGGACTCCTCAAGGATCATGACTTCCTTGCACTCGCCCGTCTCCAGCTTGGTCAGCGCCACGGAGCCGCTTTCGACCATGACCCTGTTCTCGGCCAGCTTGTCGAAATACTCGTAGCCGTACTTGTCCTTCAGCGCCGAGATCGCCACCAGCGCCGTGCCGGACGTGAGCGGGTTGGACATGGAGACAGCGCCCTTCATCGACGGATCATAGGCGAAATCCTTGAGCGTCTGAGGCAGCGTCTCTTTCTTGAACTTCTCGGGATTGTAGGCCAGGACCATGATCAGGTTGCGCACGGGGTACCAGTAGCCTTCAGGGTCGTACTCAAGCGCCAGGTTCTCCGCTTCTTTGCTCTTGTACGCGTGCAGCAGCCCGGCCGCTTTCAGCTCGAGCGCATAGGAAGGATCGGCCACCATCAGCATGTCGCAGCCCAGCTTCTTGGCTTCGCGCTCGGCGGCGATCTTCGCCTGGAGCGTGCCGGTGCCGCCGTAGAAGAACTCGACGTCGTAGTCAGGGAACTTCTCGTGGAGCACGTCCGTCATCGCCTCGATGATGTCTTCGTACATCGAGGTGTAGATCGTCACTTTCGGCTTGGCCGCAAAGGCAGCTCCCGAAAGCGCCATAACTGCAATCAACACAGCTGCTAATTTCTTCATCTTCGTATGACCTCCTGATCTTTTGTTCGCGCTTTTTTTGCGCGATAGTTCAAGTTTAGCACAAAACAGAAAATTTGTTTCAGCCGATTTGCTTATTTCTTGTTCTTGACGCGCTCTTCAAAGTTGGTCCTGAGCTCGGGACGCTCGTCGACGCAGTGCTGCCAGCTGACGGGCATGGACTTGGCCACGATCTCGGCCGTGGGGATGGCGTCGAACGGCGCCTGGGGCGCGTCCTTGCGCACGGAGTGCATCCACGCCTTGACGATGTGCTTCTGTCCTTCGGGCGAAAGGAACCAGTCGGTCAGCTCCTCGCAGATCTTGGCGTTGCCGTGGGCGCTCCACTCGTCTTTCACAGTCATGATCGGCGAAGGAACGCAGATCGTGCCGTCCTCGGGATAGATCACAGTGATGGCGCTGCCCTCTTCCTCGCGCTTTTTCAGAACGGACTCTTCGAGGATCATGATCACCTTGCACTCGCCCGTCTCCAGCTTGGTGAGGGCGACAGAGCCGCTTTCGACCATGACCCGGTTGGCAGCCAGCTTGTCGTAATACTCATAGCCGTACTTGTCCTTCAGCGCCGAGATCGTGTCAAGCGCCGTTCCCGAGGTGAGCGGGTTGGACATGGAAATGAGGCCGGCCAGGCTCGCATCGTAGGCAAAATCCTTAAACGTGTGCGGCACTTCTTCGGCCTTGTATTTTTCGGGGTTGTAGGCGAGGATCATGTTGGAGACGCGCACGGGGTACCAGTAGCCTTCGGGATCGTATTCAAAGGCCATGTTCGCGCTCTCCTTCGAGACATAGGGATGGAGCAGGCCCGCCGCCTTCAGCTCAAGCGCGTAGGAAGGATCGGCCACCATCAGCATGTCGCAGCCCAGCTTTTTCGACTCGCGCTCGGCGGCGATCTTCGACTGGAGCGTGCCCGTGCCGCCGTAGAAGAACTCGATGTCGTACTGCGGGAATTTTTCCTGGAGCACTCCCGTCATCGCTTCGATGATGTCCTCATACATCGAAGTGTAGATCGTCACCTGGGGCTTGTCAGCCGCCAGCGCCGCACACGAAAGAGAAAGAACTGTCACCAGAACCGCCGCAATTTTTTTCATCGCAGAAATTGCCTCCTGACATGAAAGTTCGCACGCCTCGTGCGATAAGTTAAGTTTATCATACCGATGCGAAAAAATCATTCTTTTTCCTTATAAATGATTAAATACGCCTCTGACCGCACTTTGCGGGCAGGATGGACGGGCTCGTCCCAATCATCCTGTTTGGCGCCGGTCTGTTATTCATGATACACTCAAATCGTCCGCCGGGCCAGTTTCCCACGCGGCGGACGAGATCCTGACGAAAGGGAGGAGAATGGATATGCACAATCGATTCCTGCGTCTGTGCGCGGTCGTGCTGCTGGCGCTCGTGCTTGCCGCTGCGCTTGAGTTTGCCGCTGCGGCAGATCACGACTGTTCCGGCGACGACTGCCCCGTGTGCGCGCTCCTAAACCGCTGCGAGCAAATGCTCAATCAGTGCTGTCCGGCCGCTTCCGTTTCAGTCAAAAACGTCCGGCCCGACGCGCTCCCCGCGCCGCTCACAGTGCTCCTGACAGCAGCGCTCACGCCCGTCGTCCGGCGGACGAGGATGAACAACTAAACGCTGCCTCCATCGCGCTTTTTTCATGAGCGAACGCACTTCGCTCCCGGAATACAAAAACATGGAGGTCACTTCCTGATGAAAAATAAGCTGAAAACCGTCCTGGCCGTGTGTGCGGCCATCGTTCTCGCCGTCCCCGCCGCTGCTGCAAAGCCGCGCGTCGTGACGACGCTGTTTCCTATTTATGACTGGACCCGGAATATCATCGGCGAGCGGAACGACGCCGTCGAACTGCTGCCGCCGCTCAACACCGGCGTCGACCTGCACAGCTACCAGCCCAGCGTCGACGACATCCTGCGCATCTCCACAAGCGACCTGTTCATCTACACAGGAGGGCTGTCGGACGCCTGGGTGGAGCGCGTCCTGCGCGATGCCGTGAACAAAAAACTCGCCGCCGTCAGCCTGATCAAAGCTCTCGGCGAGCGCGCCCGTGAGGAAGAGACCGTCGAAGGCATGGAAGCCGGACACAATCACGAGCACGAAAAAGATCACGGCCATCACGAGCACAAGAAAGATCATGAACATGAGAAAGAACATGACCATCATGACCACGACGAAGGCCCCGAGTACGACGAGCACGTCTGGCTCTCGCTCGTCAACGCGCGTCTGCTCTGCGGCCGCATCGCCCAGGCGCTGAGCGAGGTCGATCCCCAGGGAGCCGACGCCTATCGCGCCAACGCCGCCGCCTACTGCGCCAAGCTCGACGCGCTCGACGCCAAATACCGCGCGGGCGTTGCCAGCGCGAAGCACACGACGCTGCTGTTCGCCGACCGCTTCCCGTTCCGCTACCTCGTCGACGACTACGGGCTGAGCTACTTCGCCGCCTTCCAGGGCTGCTCCGCCGAATCGGAGGCCAGCTTCAAGACCATCCTTTTCCTAGCAGACAAGCTCGACGCTCTGGGACTGCCCTGCGTGCTCACCATCGAAGGCTCGTCAAAAAAGATCGCCGAGACGGTCGTGCGCACCGCCAAGCGCGGCCCCGTCCCTATCCTCACGCTCGATTCGATGCAGTCGGTACGGGCTGACGGCATCGCCAGCGCCCCCGATTACCTGGCCGTGATGGAGCGCAACCTGGCGATCCTCCAGGAGGCGCTGAAATGACGCGCTCACTCCGCGTCCTCCCCGCGGCGCTGACGCTCGCCTTGGCGTGCGCTGTCTCCGCCCCGGCCGCCGACAAAGGCCCCGTCGATCTGCGCACAATGAGCCGCACCATGGCTTTCGCCGCCGTCTACGATATGCAGGTCAATCCCGGCACCTACGTCGGACGCCTGGTGCGCATGAACGGCTCGTTTGCCACGTTCGAGGTCAGGCCCGGCGAGAAAAAAGGCACCGCCTGCATCATCAAGGACGCTGCCGCCTGCTGCGCCGCCGGACTGGAGTTCAGCCTCGCCGAAAAGCCGAAGAAGCTCCCGCGCGAAGACAGCGCCATCGCCGTCGAAGGCGTCTTCACCGTAGAGAAAGAAGCCGGCCTGGAGTTCGCCGTCCTCAAAAACGCGCGCTTCCTGCCGCGATAACAAACGAACGGCCCCGTACCGCGCGGGGCCGTTCGTGCTATACTAGACGGGATCACTGATCCGACAAAGGAGCTGTTTTCATGACCACTAACGCCGAAATCGCACGCACCGATCCCGACTTCGCCCGGATCGAAGCGCGCTTTGCCGCCGAAGTGCGTGCTCACGGCAGCCTGAACGACCGCGAACGCGCCCTCTGCGTTCTCTCTGCTCTGATCGCCCTCGGCGAAACGGACGAATTCGCTTTGCAGCTGAACGAAGCCCTGAACGGCGCACTTTCCCCCGCCCAGGTGCGCGAGCTCGTCTATCAGTCGGCTGCTTATCTGGGCTTTGCGCGCGCCCGCGTCTTTCTCGCCGCCGCGAACGGCGTCTTTACCGCACGCGGCGTCTCCCTGCCCCGGGAGCAGGAAACCCCGGACGCCGCAGACCGGCTTGAAGCCGGCGCGCGCGTGCAGGCCGCGCTGTTCGGCGAAGAGACCGCCGATTTCTGGCAGTACGGCCCGGAAGAGACGCGCCACCTCGGCAGAATGATGGTCGAAAACTGCTTCGGCGACTTCTATTCGCGCGGCATCCTCAGCCTGAAAGACCGCGAACTGGCCGCCTTCTGCACCCTCGCCGCTCTCGGCGGCGGCGCTCAGCTCAAAGTCCGCGTCGTCGCCGGCTACGCCGCCGGAAACGACCGCGCCGAGCTGATCTCCGCGCTCACACAGCTTGTGCCCTTCATCGGCTGGACACGCGTTTTGAACGCCCTCGCCATCCTCACCGAGACCGACAAAGAGCTGAACGACGACGGCTACGACGACGATCCGTTTTAATCTGTTCCGCATGAACCATCGCACAAAAAAATCGGCGCTCCGGGAAATGATCCCGAAGCGCCGTTTTTTTGTGCCGGCAGCATTATTATCTTACCCTGCGGATCGTACCGCTGCGTTCAGATTCTTCTCCAAGGGGCGTGCGCTCGGCGACCTGGGCGCGGATGATCGTGCCCGACTCGATCACCGCGTTGCTGCCGCGGAAGAAGATCGCAGGCGCGGTCACGAACAGAGCGGCCGTCGCTACGACAGCCGTGTTGTTGTCGCCCTTGTCCGACGCAGCGCACGTCAGCGGCACATCCTTGCCGTTCCAGGCAACAGCGCGATCGATCGTGATCGCCAAAGTTCCGCGCTTGCCGAACATACCCGCCTTCGAAGCGCCCGTCACTGTGCCGTAGGCGGGCGCCCCGGCTGCGACAGCGGCAAAGCCGTTCGCATCGTGCACAGTTTTGTCAACGACGAACGTCAGCACCTGGCCCTTTTTCACCTTGTTCGACTTGATGCGGTCCACCACGCGGATCTGCACTTCCGTCCCCCGCTCGAGGACGACGGAACGCGCAAAAGCCGTTCCCGAAAGCGCCGTCAGCGCGGCCAGCAATGCAGCAGCGAATTTTTTCATGAACTTCCGCCTCCCGATGAGAAATTCTCAATGACAACTGTTATATATTATTATCCCAAATTCTATGATTAGTGTCGTCATAATTCCACTGCGGCAGCGTTTTCCCCTGAGCGCCCTTGACCTGGACCGCGCTCCAGGGAGTACAATAGTCTCACTTTTCATTTGCAAGGAGTGGTTTTGATGAAACATTTCCGTCTGGCTTTCGCTGCTGCTGTGCTGGCGCTGGCGTCGTGCGCGTTCGCTGACGTGCCGAAGGTGTACATGACGAAGAACATCACGCCTGCGGGGCTGGTGGCGGTGTACAAGGCGATGAACTGGACGCCCGAGGGCAAGGTGGCCGTCAAGCTGAGCACGGGCGAGCCGCCGGCAAGCAACTATCTGCGTCCGGCCCTGGTGAAAGACGTGGTACAGCTGGTGAACGGCACGATCGTCGAGTGCAACACGGCTTACCGCGGCGCACGCAGCGAGACTGCCAGCCATATGAAGGTCGCGAAGGAGCACGGCTTCACGGCGATCGCCCCGGTCGACATCCAGGACGCGAAAGGCTCGCTGAAGCTGCCGGTCAAGGGCGGCACCGTGCTGAAGGAGAACTATGTCGGCGCGAGCTTCAATGACTACGGCTCGTATCTGGTGCTGAGCCATTTCAAGGGTCACGCGATGGCCGGCTACGGCGGCGCGATCAAGAACATCAGCATCGGCATGGCCTCAGCGATGGGCAAGGCGTGGATCCATTCAGGCGCCACGAGCACGACGAATCCCTGGCAGGGCGAGCATGACAAATTCCTCGAGTCGATGGCGGACGCGGCAAAATCGGTGGCCGACGCACGGCCGGGGCGCATGGCCTACGTCAACGTGATGAACCGGCTGTCGGTGGACTGCGACTGCGACGGCAATCCCAACGAGCCGGACATGCACGACATCGGCGTGCTGGCTTCGACCGATCCTGTCGCGCTGGACCAGGCGTGCATCGACCTTGTCTGGAAAGCGCCTGACAGCGCCAAGCTGAAAGAGCGCGTCACCTCGCGCAACGGCCTGCATACGCTGGAAGCGGCGGAGAAGATCGGCCTCGGCAGCCGCAAGTATGAGCTTGTCGTGATCGATTAAATTCGAAGCAGCAAAAACTTTTTCTTTAAAAAGAGTCGTTTCACGTAGAACATCTGCCGCAAAAAAACGGCTTCGCGCATCCGGAAAATTATTCCGCTGCGCGAAGCCGATTATTATTGTTCCACAAAGAACAAAAACTTACTGATTCATTTCGACCGCTTTCTGCACCAGACGTTTGCCGAGATCGAAGGCGTTCTGCAGGTCTTTCGGGAACTGCTCCTCACGGTGCTGTGCCTTGTGATCTCCGTCGAACAGGGTCACGTCGTAGCGCGAATAGTCGGTGAACTGCATGGTGTCGCAGCTGTACAGCGTCTCGCTGTAGCCGAAGAGCATTTCCAGCGCGCCGGCGTTGGGCGACAGCAGCACGGGATAGTTGACCTGGTCCATCATCTCTTCGGTGCAGTTCATCGTGTAGATCATCGCAGTGGGCACGGTGCGCTTGAGGATGCGGCGTCCCTCGGTCTTGTAGGCGAGCACGGGGAACATCAGGCGCTCCAGAAATGAGCGCGTGGGGCCGGTCGGATAGCTGAAATAGACGGGTGAACCGATGACGATCACGTCGGCGGCTCTCGCTTTTTCGAGCACGGGCGTAAGCGGATCGCGGAAGGCGCAGAGGCCGTTCGTGCGATTGCCTTTCACCTTGCAGGCGAAGCAGCTGACGCAGCCTTTGAAGGCCATGTCGTAGAGGTGAACGATCTCAGTCTCCGCCCCGGCTTCGGCCGCGCCCTTCGCGGCGCTTTCGAGCATTTTGTGCGTGTTCCAGTTCTTGCGCGGGCTTCCGTTGACAAACAGTGCTTTCATGATTATTTCCCCCCAAAAGTGTGTTTTGCACATTTAGGAGACACTGATTAAATGAGCCCGATGAACTGTCGAGGGATTTCGTCGTCTGGCAAGGAGAAGCGAAGAGGCATAGTGGTGCTATGTTGATGAGCTTCGACGCAGTCAGGCGGCGAAAGACCCGGCAGGGCACGGGCGAATTAATCAGCGTCTCCTTTACTCTACCGCGCCGGGCAAAGATGCGCAAGCTTTTTTTCGCGGGAAGCGTATTCCCTTTGAGGAAAAAGACTGTTATAATGTTCAGAATTCTCGTCCCAAAACGAGAGCTATTCTGATGAAAGCGGTGAAAGTCGATGAAATTTCTGCGCCAGTGCAGCATCATCCTCGCGGCGACAGCAGCCGGCGAACTGATGCGTTTTCTTATTCCCCTGCCGGTGCCGGCAAGCATCTACGGTCTGGTGATCCTGCTGTTGCTGCTGATTTTCGGGGTCGTGCGCGTCGAGCAGGTAAAAGATGCCGGCAATTTCCTGATCGAGGTGATGCCGGTGATGTTCATCGCGCCGGCGACGACGCTGATCGCCTATTGGGCGCAGATCAAAAGCTTTTTCGTGCCCTTCGTGACGATCGTGCTGGTCTCTACGGTGCTTGTCCTCGGCCTGACGGGCAAGGCGACGGATCTCCTGCTCGACCGCAGGGCAAAGAAAGGGGAGGCTCAGAATGGATAGTCTCTTCGCCAGTTCCGCGACGCTGGGGGCCGTGTTCAGCCTGGGCGCGTTCTGGCTGGGCTGCGCCATCCAGAAGCGGCTCAAGCTGGCAGTGCTCAACCCGCTGCTGATCGCGATGACGATCGTGATCGCGACGCTGGTGATCTTCGACATCCGGCAGGAGTCGTACTATCAGAGCGCCAAATACCTCACCTGGTTCCTCAACCCGGCCACCGTCGCACTGGCCATCCCGCTGTATCAGAAGCTGGACGAGCTGAAGAAAAATCCCGGCGCGATCGCCTTCGGCCTGTGCATGGGCGTGCTCTCAAGCCTGACCGGCATCCTCGTGATGGCGATGCTGTTCGGCATCTCGCACGCTGAGTATGTGACGCTGCTGCCCAAGTCGATCACCACGGCGATCGGCATGGCGCTGTCGAGCGAAATGGGCGGCAACCCGGCGATGACGATGGCGGCGATCTTCGTCACGGGCCTGTTCGGCAACATCTTCGCCGAGCCGCTGTGCAAGCTGTTCCACGTGAAACACGCGATCTCGCGCGGTCTGGCGATCGGCTCGGCATCGCACGCGATGGGCACGGCCAAGGCAATACAGATGGGCGAGACGGAAGGCGCGATGAGCAGCCTGGCGATCGTCATCTGCGGCCTGATCACCGTCGTCGGCGCCAATCTGTACGCGCTGCTGTACTGATGCAAAGCCGCTTCGCCCCTGTTGGCGGAGCGGCTTTTTTGCGCCGAACGTCCGCGCCGTGCTACAATAGAACTTGAGCAGGAAGGGGGCAGAGCGTCATGCTGCGGCAAATCAAATATTTTCAGGCAGTCGTCAGGCTGAAAAGCTTCACGGAAGCGGCCGAAGAATGCTGCATCTCGCAGTCGGCCGTCTCGCAGCAGATCCGCGCGCTCGAAGCCGAGCTGGGCGTGCAGCTTCTTTTGCGGCACAACCGCACGTTTTCGCTCACGCCCGCAGGCGAAGTCTTTTACCGCAAAAGCGCCGTGCTGCTGGCCGACTGGGAGCAGCTGCGGGCCGAGACGCGCCGCGCCGGCGATGTGAAAGAACGGCTCCGCGTCGGCTGCCTGAACAGCTTCGGCGGGCACGAATTTCAGCTGGCCGTCGCGCGCTTTTCTGCCCGCTTCCCGGATGTGGAGCTGACCGTATCGCACGGCTCGCACGAAGACCTCTATCAGGCGCTGCGCAGCGGCGAGGCCGACGTGGTGATGAACGACCAGCGGCGCGCTTTTTCCGACGAGTACGTCAACCGCGTCCTGGCCGAGCGAAAATGCGTCGTCGAGCTGGCCGAGCGCAATCCTCTGACCGCGCTCAGCCGCCTTTCGCCAGCCGACCTGAAAAACACGCCCTGCATCGTCGTCGCTTCACAGGCGCAGCGGCAGAGCGAGCTGGAGTATCAGCGCGACGTGATCGGCTTTTGCGGCGACTTCCTCTTCGCCGGGTCGCTGGGCGAAGCGCGGCTGATGGTGCTCCAGGACAAGGGCTTTCTGCTCGCCGAAGAGGGCGAACTGCCTGCTGAGTTCCGCACAGCCGTCGTGCAACGGCCGCTGCTGCGCGGCAATAATCAGTTTCAGCGCCGCTACTGCGCCTTCTGGCGCACCGACAACCCCAATCCCCACGCCCCCGCCTTTGCCGAGATCCTTCAGGATCAGTTCATCGCCGCGGACGACAAAACAATATAGCACAAGGGCCGGAAGTTTCCCGTTCGGAGACTTCCGGCCCTTTCGCATAAGTTTAACTTATCGATCAGCGGCGATAATCGAATTGTTCTTAACGCATTATCCCGCTACAATACGGCCATGCTGAACATAAACCAACGCAACGAGGGGGAACGCTTCATGAGCAAAAACCTGATCATTTACTACTCCCGCAAGGGACAGAACTACGTCAACGGATCGATCGTCGATCTGAAAAAGGGCAACACAGAGCTGGCCGCCGAGTTCATCCAGAAGGCCGTCGGCGGCGATCTGTTCGAGGTCGAGACGGTCACGCCCTATTCCGAGGATTACACGGCCTGCACCGAGGAAGCCAAGGCCGAACTGCGCGAGAACGCGCGCCCCGAGCTGAAAAAGTACCTCAGCAGCCTCGACGGCTATGAAAACATCTTCGTCTGCGGCCCCTGCTGGTGGGGCACGTATCCGATGGCGGTGCTCTCTCTGCTGGAGCGCCTCGACTGGACGGGCAAAAAGGTGCTGCCGCTGATGACGCACGAAGGCAGCGGCATGGGCAGCGCCGAGCGCACGCTGAAAAGCGTCTGCTCAGGCGCAGCGATCGCCCGTGGTCTGGCCGTGCACGGTGCGGAGACGGCCGGACGCGAGAGCGAGATCGCCGCGTGGGCGAAGAAGAACGGGTAAGGAACGCTATCATGATTGAGAACAGATTTTTTCCGGAACTCCATGGCAACTTTGGCTTTGGCTGCATGAGACTGCCGATGAAAGACGGTTCCGTCGATCTTGAGCAGTTTGCCCGCATGGCCGACGCGTTCACGAGCGCTGGATTCAATTACTTCGACACAGCGCACGGCTACATCGGCGGCCAGTCGGAGACGGCCATCGCAGAATGCGTGTCCAAACGGTACGACCGCAGCCGCTTCCTGCTGACGAACAAGCTGACCGAGCCGTATTTCAGCAGACAGGAGGACATCCGTCCGTTCTTTGAGAAACAGCTTGCCTGGTGCGGCGTCGACTACTTCGACTTCTACCTGATGCACGCTCAGGACCACAACAATTACCAGAAGTTCAAGCGCTGCAAAGCCTATGAGACGACGTACAGCTTAAAGGAAGAAGGCCTGATCCGTCACTTCGGGATCTCGTTCCATGACAAAGCCGACGTGCTCGACATGATCCTCACGGAGCATCCCGAGATCGAGCTGGTGCAGATCCAGTTCAACTACGTCGATTACAACGACGCCTCGGTCGAGAGCCGCAAAGTGTACGAGGTATGCGAGCGCCACGGCAAGCCGGTCTCTGTGATGGAGCCGGTCAAGGGCGGCAGCCTGGTGAATCTGCCGAAAGAGGCCGACCGCATCCTCCGCGGACTGAACGGCGGCAGCAACGCCGGCTACGCGCTGCGTTTCGCGGCCAGCTTCCCGAACATGGCCGTTGTCCTCTCCGGCATGAGCGACCTGGCGCAGATGAAAGACAATCTCAGCGCCATGAAGGACTTCAAACCGTTATCACAGGCCGAGCGCGAAGCTGTCGATCGCGTCTGCGCCATTTTCAAAAATCTCAATCTGATCCCCTGCACAGCCTGCCGCTACTGCATCGAAGAGAGCCAGTGCCCCAAGGGCATCCGCATCCCCGACCTGTTCGCGGCAAAAAATGCGCACGAGGCGTTCCACAACTGGAACACGGGCTATTATTACAGCAACATCATCACCGGCAACGGACACGGCAAGGCTTCCGACTGCCTCAAGTGCGGCAAATGCGAGCATGTCTGTCCGCAGCATCTGCCCATCCGCACGCTGCTGGCCGACGTGGCCGCGACATTTGAAAAATAATCCGCAAAGGAGGTCGCTTTCATGAAAGACGTACTGCTCTGGACCGGCGCGGGCCAAATCGGCATGGCCATTGCCCGCCGCATCGGCTTTGGCATGAAGATCGTCGTCGGTGATAAGTCGCTGAAAAACGCACAGGCGATCGCGAAGATCATGAACGAAGCCGGATTTGACACTGTAGCCGTCGAGACCGACATCAGCTCGCGAGAATCCGTCCGCGCGCTGATCGTCGAAGCACAGAAGCACGGTCCGATCACAAGGTTCGTCAACGCCGCCGGCGTGTCGCCAAGCCAGGCGCCCATCTCCGTGATCCTCAAAGTAGACCTGTACGGCACAGCTCTCCTGCTTGATGAAGTGGGCAAAGTCATCGCTCCCGGCGGCACGGGCGTGACCATCAGCAGCCAGTCGGGCTGGCGCATGCCGGCCCTGACGCCCGAACAGGACGAACAGCTGGCCTGCACGCCCGTCGAGGAACTACTGGCGCTGCCCATGCTGAGATGCGAAAACATCCGCGACACACTTCACGCCTATCAGATGGCCAAACGCTGCAACGTCAAGCGCGTCATGGCCGAGTCGGTCAAATGGGGAACGCGCGGCGCGAGGATCAATTCCATTTCGCCCGGCATCATCGTCACGCCGCTGGCGCTCGACGAGTTCAACGGCCCGCGCGGCGATTTTTACAAGAACATGTTCGCCAAGTGCCCGGCGGGACGCCCCGGCACGGCCGACGAGGTGGCGAACGTAGCCGAGTTGATGATGAGCCGCGCCGGAGATTTCATCACCGGAAGCGACTTTTTGATCGACGGCGGCGCAACGGCCTCGTACTTCTACGGGCCGCTCAAGCCCGCCAGGGCCTAGGTCATGAAAGCGCTGTCTGCCGCTCTGGGGCTGCTGATGATATGCTCTGTCGCCTTTGCCGCCCCAAAGAGCGTAAAAAATACCATGTTTGTCGCGATAAACGGCAAAAATTACGCAGTTCGGCTCGAAGCCAACGAAACCGCGCAGGCGATCGCCGCCGCTCTGCCGCTTGATCTTAAGATGGAGCGTTTCGGCGGGCACGAGTTCTGGGCAAAGCTGCCGTTTGTGCCGCCGTTCGCGGTTCCGCGCACCTCGCAGGTCAAGGCAGGTCATGTCTATTACTGGGACGGCTGGAACGCGTTCGTGGTCAACTACATCGACAGCGACATCGCACCATACAACGTCGTTCACGTCGGCGAGATCGCCGATAAAACGATCTGCGCCGTGCTCGACAAGGCGCCTGAACACATCACAGCGAAAGCTGAATGATCGAAAGGAAACTCATTCATGAAATACGTCAAACTTGGCAGCACGGGAATGGACGTTTCGCGCATCTGCTTAGGCTGCATGAGCTTTGGCAAGCCAGGCAAGGAGAATGGGGGGTTTCCCTGGGCGAAAAATTACGAAGACGGCAAAGAAATTTTCAAAAAAGCTATCGACCTTGGCATCAACTACTTCGACACGGCTAATGTCTACCAGATGGGGACCAGCGAAGAAATCACGGGGCGCTATATCAGGGATTTTGGCCTTAACCGCGACGAAATCGTCGTGGCGACGAAGGTGAACTTCGAGATGCGCCCCGGCCGTCCCAACGGCGGCGGGACCTCCCGCAAGAATATCATGGCAGAGATCGACCACAGCCTTAAGCGCCTCGGCCTTGACTATGTCGACCTCTATCAGATCCACCGTCTTGACGCCAATACGCCCATGGAGGAAACCATGGAGGCGCTGCATGACGTGGTCAAAAGCGGCAAGGCTCGATACATCGGCGCATCGACGATTTTCGCCTGGCAGCTGGAACGCTTGCAGAACATTGCCGAAAAGCACAACTGGACGAAGTTCGTCTCCCTTCAGCCGCAATACAACCTCATCTACCGAGAGGAAGAGCGGGAAATCATGCCCCTCTGC
>Ga0129307_1001483_pt1 | contig 24528 bp, 19 predicted proteins | sample P1105metagenome_FD_94437 | JGI IMG/M metagenome (GOLD analysis project Ga0129307, IMG submission 94437) | Capybara group fecal microbial communities from Wisconsin, USA - P1105 metagenome | ecosystem: Host-associated > Mammals > Digestive system > Large intestine > Fecal | place: USA: Wisconsin...
CGTGTTGTCGGTTTCTGCAAGCAAAAACGGCATTTGTGCGATGTTGTTCCTGCGACGCTTGGTGGCGTTGAAGAAGTGTTTTTGCACCTCGCGGCTGGTGAGGACGCCCTGCTGATTGAAAAGTGCCTTGTCGAAGAAGTCCCATTTCACAAGTTCTTCCACGATGTGGTCGAGTTCATCGAATGTGACACCCGGCATATCCTTGAGGACTCTGACGCGGGTGTCATCGTCCCAAAGGAGGTAATAGCCTGTCTTATAAAGATGTACAAGCAATATGATGGCAGCGAGTTGTCCCTTGGTGCCATATTGCACGGCGAGGGCGCAGATGCGGATGTCGTCGAAGAAGTCGATATGGAGTGGGAAGTAGTCCAATCCTGTTTTCACTGGTCTTGCCATGGTCTTTATGGGTTTTTGTTGGGTGAATGGGTATTTCTGCATGCAAAAATAAATACACCTCGCACAAAAAAGATGTCATTTTAATATAACCAGATAGGATTTGAGGTTTGAGAGTTGAAATTTGAGGTTTGAAAGTTCGTTATTCAGAAGTTAAAGGCGAGTTAAAGGGACGTATGATTGCCTCACTGAACCTGTGGCGAGTGTTGTGTAACCAAAAAACTTCGTGTATTGGAGGGTTCATTTAACAATGAAGATAAAAAATTTGTTTCTCCTTCATAAGTGCCGTACGGTTAATTTTCGATTAGCATTTTTGTCTTCTGATTATGTTATTTATTCTTAAATGTCGTTAAATCAAGGGTTTGCAGCGATTTCATTTACTCTTAGTCCGCCATTTTCTCGCCCTATGTGAAAAGTGAAACAATTTCAATGGGAATAAAAGATTACAACATTTACTCCGTTTTACTCGGGGGAAAAAGGAGTAAAATGTCATTTACTGGGTTTTATCATCTTTCACACCTGATGGCATTTAGGGTGATGGGTAGCAAGAGGGGAAATGAGAATTTTAACATTTGCCACAATGCCATTTGAAAACTGATTTTGCATGATGGCAACACAAAAACATCACAACACGTATATTTTTACTTAAAATCTTTGGTTGCAAACCATAAATTTTTTATCTTTGCTTTTAGAACAGAAAACGTACTAAGCCAACAAATCCATACGACAATGAAAAAACTACTAACAATATTAACATTTGCGCTCGTGGCATTCTCTGCCAAGGCACAATCCTGTCCCGATGACAACCACCCTCATATGATAGACCTAGGCCTGCCCTCGGGCGCAAAATGGGCTTGTTGCAACGTGGGAGCCGACAAACCCGAAGATTGTGGAGGGTATTATGCTTGGGGTGAGACGGAGGAAAAGTTTAATTATTCACCTGCATCTTACAAATATGCTTATGAAGTTGAAGATAGCAATGCGTATCATCATTGGGATAAAAAGTATTACGAATTCACAGAAATAGGCGAAGACATTGCATGTACGCAATACGATGTGGCAAATGTGACATGGGGAGAAGAGTGGCAAATGCCGAATTTATTACGATATGAAGAGTTGGGAAAAAATTGTTCTTTTGAGTGGGGTACGATAAATGGAATTAAAGGTGGTTTGTTTACAGGTCCGAATGGAAACAGTATATTCTTGCCTGCGGCAGGTTACTGCAATGAAGACAAAACCTGGTACAACAATAATGGCATCTATCATGGTTGGTACTGGTCATCTGCCGCTTATGGAGATTCTGAATTAAGTGTTTGCTATCATGTTGACTCAATCATTGGAAGCTTGTTCTGTAACGGACGCTATTTTGGCTATTCTGTACGTCCCATCGCATGTGGTTTTGAAGATTCTTTAATTCTTTCCTTTTCAAACCTTAATTTATTTATTGGTTTAAAAAAGACCGTTGACATTATCTGGGGCTTTGGCATCTACACAGTTGACAGCGATGATGAAACTGTTGCGACAGCCACCTTGCAGGGCAATTCCATCACAGTCACAGCCATCAGTGCTGGTTCAACCATCATTACCGTGACCGACATCAAAAGCAGTAAGACAGCCACAATTGAAGTGACGGTAGAAGAACCAATTACACATTGTCCTGACGACAACCATCCCCATGCCATCGACCTCGGACTACCTTCTGGAACAAAATGGGCGTGCTGCAACGTAAGTGCTTCTTTCCCAGAAGATTACGGTGGTTACTTCGCTTGGGGTGAGACGGAGGAAAAAGACATTTATGATTGGAGCACCTACATTCATTGTGACGGTAATAATGATACTTTGCACGACATTGGCAGTGATATTGCCAATACGCAGTACGACGTAGCACACATCCAATGGGGTGGTAATTGGCAGATGCCATCGAGAAAACAATTTCAAGAGTTGTTTTACAACTGTGCCTACTTATGGACAACAAAGAACGACATCTCTGGTGGCCAGTTCACTGGTCCAAGCGGCAACACTATCTTCTTGCCTTCTTCAGGCATCCGCCTCTTCGACGATCTCTACTATGACAACACCTACGGCTATTACTGGTTATCCGAGCATATGCCTATTATTAGTGCATGGGGGCATGTGTTGAATCTGGGAGCCGCATTCGTTTTAGGCGTCAGTTCGAGCGAATCAGGTGGGGGAACCTTAGAATACTTTTGTGGTATTACCATCCGTCCCGTCATAATCGGTACCACCAAAATCAATCTCCCCAAACCATCTGAAGTTCATTCTGTCCAATCTGTCTATAATATATACGGTATTAAAGTTGCTGATAGCATCGAAAAAGCGAGCAACCTACCTCCCGGCATCTATATCGTCAATGGAAAAAAAATAGTGATTAAATAATTTGATAAAAATCCTCTTTTTAGCCCACTAATATGTGGGCTTTTTGCTGCCCCATTTCGAAATCGAATACCAAATATCATCTTCTCTTTTGCAGGCTGTCGGGAAAATGGCGGAACAGTAGGGAAAGGGAAAAGGCGGAAACCCTGAATTTATCGGGGTTTTCGCCTTACCAGCATCATCGGGCTTCTATTATGATAGAACGGCTAATTAGAGACATCACCAAGTTTGATAATGTCCGAGACAACCACCATAATGTCCGAGACGGGGCAAAAATGTCCGAGACAGCACACCAAAATGTCCGAGAGAAGCAAAAATGACCCAGACAGAGCAAAAATGACCCAGACATGCCCTCAAAATGACCCAGGCTTTATCGCTTTTCACTACATCATCCGGCTTATATTATGCTTCAATGTCCTATAGTTTCTGCACCTTACGATATTTTTGGTTTTTACTGTTTGGCTTGTCAGGCTCAGTCATTTCTATATATCCCATTGCAAGGAGTGGTTTTATATACTTGGCAATATGGGTTGGATGATAGCTATAGCCGATGTGTTCAAGAATTTCTCTCGCGCTTCTTGGCAAACTACAGAATTGAATGATGTCCTTTTGTGTTCCGTCTAACTTTTTGTATGGGATACGTGGAAGAGTGTTGGTCTTATCTCTATCACCATCTCTATCATTGTCAGACTGTCCACTATTTTGGTTTCCGCTGTCTGTCAGTTGGTTATCTCTATCATCTCTATCATTATCTCTATCATTAACCCCTATATTTTGACGTTCTATTATCACCACAAATTCGTTCAATATGTTATCATTGACGAATTGGATGTTCGGTGTGAACTGCATGGCTCTGGTTATTCCACTTCCAGCACCTGTATAGGGTAGCAGGTTGATGCCATGATTAAACAAGAGTTTGTTTCGAGGAACAGAGATACCATGCTTGATGCTCTCGGTACTCACACCCTCAGGCAGTAAGCCTGGGCTATGAATCTCTATGCGATTGTCAATGTACCTGTCTATTCTCCATCAGCATGGATATTAGTTCAGCATTGTCAAAGACTTTGCGCTTGTCAGCTCCTTGTTTTACCCAAATGATACCTTTATTATCTCGATAGGGTTTGCTTTTTCCTTGTTTGATAGTAGCAACGACAATCACCCCATCTTCTATCGGCACGTTTTCTATGTCAATCAGGATTCTTGGAATAACTACATCATCTGCAAGACTTCCCAAAGCACTGGTTGTTTCCTGCACCTCCTTGAATGACAGTGGATTGACATTGCCGGTCTTATCATCAATACCAACAATAATCATCCCACAGTGGGTGTTGCTGAAAGCAACCATCTCGCAGCCAACATCATATTTGTTGTCACGAGTCACGCGTTCCTTAAACTGTATCCTTGTTTGCTCTGCTGTATCTCGTAGTTTGAAGATATCCTCTGCTGTCATATTCTTTATTTATTGATAAATGACACTTACTTGACATTCATAAAAATGTTATGCCCTTGCATAAAATACATTTTCGCCACAAAGGTAGTTATTTTTTTCGAGACATCCTTGTCTCAAAGGTAATAGAAACAGAAATGTGATTATGCGGCTATTTCATTAATGTATCTGAAAAGCCCGGCAACAGCCATTACAGCCGTTGCTGGGCTCGAACAAAAATGAAACCCTGCGAACAATCATTTTTTTCTTTTCTCCTCCAACTCCTTCATGAGGAAGTAGTTGCTCATGTCCTCTTTCAAGCCGGGGTCGTTGATCCATTTGTCATGCCAGAATCTCCAACGGTCATTCTCGTTCACTCTCAGGTATCTTCCGAAAAGGATGGCCTCGTTGTTCTCCTTATACCATTGGGTCAAGGTCTCTGACTTGTCAGCAATTTGGGAACCCTTATTTGCAGCGATTTCATTTACTATTAGTCCCATTATTACGGGCAAAAACATTAAAAAAAATCAAGTTTTCGCCCGAAATATTTTATGCATTAATTATTTTTTCTCTCTGTTCTACTATCTATTTGGCATACGTAGAGTGACGGATGAACATTTTTGCCCCCAAACTTGCCGATATCGGCAAAAATCACTATCTTTGTTGGCGGAATCGGCATTAAAACTTGCCGATAAGTAAAGATGGAGTATATATCAGTAAGACAGTTTGCGGAGAAGTTCGGCATTTCCGAACGCTCGGCACGCAATTATTGCGCCAACGGAAAGATTGAAGGTGCTTTCCTGATGGGAAAGACATGGAACATCCCCGCCGATGCCACCATGCCTAAAAGGAAGGCAAAAAAGGCGAACGTATCACCATTGCTGGATGCATTGAGAGAACAGAAGGCTTCAAGGTTAAAAGGGGGCATCTACCACCGTACACAGATTGACTTAACCTACAATTCCAATCACATCGAGGGCAGCCGTCTGACTCACGACCAAACACGCTATATCTTTGAAACCAACACCATTGGCATTACCGACAAGGCTGTAAACGTGGATGACATTGTAGAGACCGTCAACCACTTCCGCTGCATTGACTATATCATTGACCATGCAGAAGAGTTATTGACCGAAGACTATATCAAACGGCTCCATTCGTTGTTGAAAAATGGCACATCCGATAGTCGAAAAGACTGGTTTGCCGTTGGAGATTACAAACGTCTTCCCAACGAGGTGGGCGGCATGGAGACCACTCTTCCCAATGACGTACATCGAGAGATGCAAACCCTGCTAAAAAACTACAATATTCAGAAGGTACACTCCTTTGAAGACATTCTCGACTTCCATGTACATTTCGAAGCCATCCATCCTTTCCAAGACGGCAATGGTCGTGTGGGCAGGCTACTGATGTTCAAAGAATGCCTTAGATATGGACATGTGCCTTTCATCATTACCGACGAACTGAAAATGTTTTACTATCGTGGTCTTCACGAATGGGGAAAAATCAATGGCTACTTGATTGACACTTGCCTCACAGCTCAAGACAAATACAAAGCCTTGTTGGATTACTTCAAGATCAAATACCAATGAAGCTATCACTCATTTTTTCCACCATCCTCATCCTCCTGTGCGCATGGGCCATGGCATGCTGCGGCGGCAGTGACGACCAGAGCGGCACACTCCTACCCTCCGGCCTCCAGCTCCATGCGGGCGACGTGGTGCTGCGCCTTGGCAACAGCATGGCCAGCCACGCCGTGACAGCCCTCGACAGCCAAGGTGAATACTCGCACACCGGCATCGTGGTGGACTCCTGCGGCGTGAAGATGGTGGTGCACGCCGTACCCGACGAGCCAGACTACGAAGGAGACCCCGACCGCGTGAAGATGGAAACCCCGGAGGAGTTCTTCGCCACCTCCCGCGCCTTGTCGGGGGAAATACTCCGCCCCACCGACTCCGTGGCGGCCTCACGGGCGGCGGCGGCAGCCATGGAGGCCTACCACCGCCACACCCTCTTCGACCACCGCTATGACGACCATGACACCGTCAGCATGTATTGCACGGAACTCGTGACACACGCTTACCATCGAGCCGGCGTGGAACTGGTGGGCGTAGAGCGACACCACATCAGCACGCCTTGGATAGAAGTGTGGTGCATGTTCCCCTCCGACTTGCTACGCTCACCATTTCTGAAAAGCGTTTGCCTGATACGCCCGGCGAACGAAGAAACAAATGCAACCGTAAAAGGCATGGCAGAAGAGGAAATGGAGTGAAATCCATGCAAGAGCGAGTTAACGAAATAGTGTTTTTTGATATCATCAAAGAAGAAAAAGATGAACTTGGAACAAGAGACCCGTCGAGGCTACACCATCTCCAAAGAAATGAAAAAGGTATGGGCATTGGAGATGGAAATACTCAAGAAACTGTTGGAGGTGTGCGAGAAGCATCATCTACGCGCATGGGCAGACGGGGGCACGCTTCTGGGCACGGTGAGAGAGCATGGCTTCATCCCTTGGGATGACGACATCGACATCGCCATGCTGCGCGACGACTACGACAAGTTGGTGGCGGTGGCAAAAGAGGAGTTCAAGCCCCCCCTCTTCTTACAAAACGGGCACACCGACAATTTCTGGAACGGCTTCAGCAAACTGAGGATGGACGGTACAGCGGGCATCACCCGCAATTCTTACCGCTTCAACTTTCACCAAGGCATCTTCATCGACATTTTCCCATACGACGCCGTTCCTGAGGGGACGGGGGCGCCAGAACGACAAAACGCCAAGGGCAGCAAGATGCGCCGGGAGCTATTCAATTATTGGGGCGACGATGCCTCCCCCTGCCATCCCATGGAACTGCTGACCTCCTTCTGCGACAAATGGCATGTGCGCCTCAAGGGAGCCCGAAAGATTTACAAGGAAATGGAAGACCTCTACCGGCAATACAAGATTTCCGACCACGGCTTTGTGGCGTGCTCCGCATTCATCTACGACCTGCCTCATTTCAAACGAGACAAGCATTGGTATGACGAGACACTATACATGCCTTTCGAGGACATGATGATGCCCGTGCCGTCGGGCTACGACTCCATCCTCCGCACGCAATACGGCGACTATATGACACCGAAGGATTCCGGCAGCTACCATGGTGGTTTTCTTGCACTCGACACCGAGCACTCTTACGAAGAATTGCTTCCTGCCATCAGAAAGGAGCACCGGTGGGACGACTGGAAACACCGGTGGAACGTGATAAGAGGCAGGGCTTCCGTCGAGAAACGATGAAGCACTTCTCATCAAAGAGAAAAACACTTGCCCATTGGACGAGAAAACATACGGCCCGCCATCGCTGTTGCGATGGCGGGCCGCGATTTGTATCATGGATGTGGCGTCACGCCTCCCCCTTGTTTCCGATGTTGAAAGGAGAGATGGTGCGTGGCTGCGCGTTGGGGAGTTGGATTTTACCAAACTCCTGCTCATACCTTGCGATGTTCTCCTGCAAAGCCATGGCAAGCCTCTTGGCATGCTCCGGGGAGAGGATGGCCCTCGTTCTCACCGTTGCTTTCTGGAGGCCTGGCAGCATGGAAGCGAGGTCAACGACGAACTCCGAACTGGAATGTGCGATGAGCGCGAAATTGACATAAACGCCCTGCGCCACGTCGGGTGCCACCTCTATTTGCAGTTGTTTTCCCTGCGGTTTCTGATTATCCATATTCTAATTTGTTGAAGACGGCGGGGCTTGCACCCCGCCGCGCGGGTTAAACATTGGTTTCCTCTGCCACAACCTCCTCGTCGGCGAAGTCGAGGACGTTCTTGCGGTTGGCCTGCATGCGGTCGTGCTCCTCCTTGGAACCCACGAGGAGCTTGTCCCACTGCCTCAGTCCGGTGCCGGCGGGGATGAGGTGTCCGCAAATCACGTTCTCCTTCATTCCCTCCAGGTGGTCCACCTTTCCGCGGATGGCAGCCTCGTTGAGCACCTTGGTCGTCTCCTGGAAGGAAGCGGCCGACATGAAGCTCTTGGTTTGCAGAGCGGCCCTGGTGATGCCTTGGAGGATTTGCGTCGATGTGGCGGGGATGACGTCTCTCACCTTGATGGTGCGCAGGTCACGCCGTGTGAGGCTTGAGTTCTCATCGCGCAACTTGCGTGCCGAGATGATCTGTCCCTCATAGACATTCTCGCTGTCACCCTTGTCCAGGACATATTTCTTGCCCCAGATGCGGTCGTTCTCCTCGGCGAAGTCGAGTTTGTCCACCACTTCCTGCTCAAGGAAGGTAGTGTCTCCCGGCTCCACGATTTGCACCTTGCGCATCATCTGCCTGACGATGATTTCAAAGTGCTTGTCGTTGATTTTCACACCTTGCAGGCGGTAAACGTCCTGCACCTCGTTGACGATGTATTCCTGCACAGCCGTCGGGCCTTTGATGGCGAGGATGTCGCTTGGGGTGATGACACCGTCGGAGAGCGGCGTACCGGCTCTCACGGCATCATGCTCCTGCACGAGGATCTGCTTGGACAGGGAGACGAGGTATTTGCGCTGCTCTCCGGTCTTGCTGGTGACGATGATTTCGCGGTTGCCCCTCTTGAGGCGTCCCATGGTGACCTCTCCGTCGATTTCGCTCACGACGGCGGGGTTGGACGGGTTGCGTGCCTCGAAAAGCTCTGTGACACGTGGCAGACCACCAGTGATGTCACCACCCTTGGCCACCGAGCGCGGGATTTTCACAAGCGTCGTACCGGTTTCCACCAAGTCACCCTCGTTGACCATCACGTGTCCTCCCACGGGGAAGTTGTAGGTGCCGACGATGTCTCCGTCCTCTCCGATGATGTCGCAGGTAGGCACAAGCGTCCTGTCCTTCGACTCGACGATGATCTTCTCCGTCAGTCCGGTGGTCTCGTCAGTCTCTGCCTTGAAGGTCACACCGTCGATGACGTCGTTGAACTTGAGTTTTCCCTTGAATTCCGAGACGATGACAGCGTTGAAGGGGTCCCACTTGGCGATAATGTCGCCCTTGTTCACTACGGCGTTCTGTCCGAAATAGAGGGAGCTGCCGTAAGGCACGGGCATGGTTGAGAGGACGATGCCGGTGTTGAGGTCAACGAACCTGACTTCAGCCAGTCGGCTGACAACCATCAGGCAATCCACTTGCATGCCGGCAGGTCCTTCCTTGAAGGGCACTGTGCGCAATTCATCGAACTCTATCCTTGCGTCGTTCTTTGCCACGATGGATGCGTTGGCTGCAGCATTGGCAGCCACACCGCCGGCGTGGAAGGTACGAAGTGTAAGCTGCGTTCCCGGCTCGCCGATGGCCTGTGCAGCGATGACGCCCACGGCCTCACCCTTCTGCACCATGCGGCTGGTGGCCAGGTTGCGCCCGTAGCATTTCATGCAGACGCCTTTCCTGCTCTCGCAAGTGAGCACCGAACGTATCTCGACGCTCTCGATGGGCGACTCCTCGATGGCCTGTGCCTTCTCCTCAGTGATTTCCTCACCTGCGGCCACGATGAGCTCGTTGGTGGTGGGGTTGATGATGTCGTGCACGGAGACCCTTCCGAGAATTCTCTCAGCGAGTGTGGAGATGACCTCGTCGCCGCTCTTGAGTGCTGTGCAGTTGAGGCCCCTGAGTGTTCCGCAGTCCTCCTCGTTGATAATCACGTCGTGCGAGACATCGACGAGGCGTCGTGTGAGGTATCCGGCGTCAGCCGTTTTCATAGCTGTATCGGCAAGACCTTTTCTTGCACCGTGTGATGCGATGAAGTACTCCAGCACCGACATGCCCTCCTTGAAGTTGGAGAGGATGGGGTTCTCGATGATCTGCGCACCCTCGGCACCTGCTTTCTGTGGCTTGGCCATCAGTCCGCGGATACCAGACAGCTGCTTGATTTGGTCCTTGGAACCACGGGCGCCGGAGTCGAGCATCATGAAGACGGCGTTGAAACCCTGGTCGGCCTCGGTCATCTCCTGCATGAGGATGGTGGCGATGTCGTTGTTGACGTGCGTCCAGGTGTCGATGACCTTGTTGTAGCGCTCGGTGTCGGTGATGAAGCCCATGTTGTAGCTCTCGGTGATTTGCCTCACCTCCTCGTTGCCCTTTGCTATGAGGTCGGCCTTCTCTGGCGGTATGATGATGTCGTCGAGGTTGAAGGAGAGGCCGGCGAGATATGCCATGCGGTATCCGAGGTTCTTGATGCCGTCGAGGAACTCACACGCCCTGGCGAAGCCCACGGACTTGATGACGTTTGCAATGATGTCGCGCAAGCTCTTCTTGGAGATGACGGTGTTGACATATCCCACTTCCTCGGGGATGATGCCGTTGACGATGACACGCCCCACGGAGGTCTCCTCCACCATTCTTGGCACGAGGTTTCCGTTCTCGTCGAGGTCCTTGACAAGCACTCTCACCTTTGCGTGCAAGTCGCATTTCCCTTCGTTGTGGGCGATGATGGCCTCCTCGGGTCCGTAGAAGGTGAGGCCTTCGCCCTTTGCACCCGGCCTGATTTTTGTGATGTAGTAGAGTCCGAGCACCATGTCCTGTGAAGGCACGGTGATGGGCGCTCCGTTGGCCGGGTTGAGGATGTTGTGGCTTTGCAGCATGAGTATCTGTGCCTCGAGGATGGCCTCGTTGCTCAGTGGGAGGTGCACGGCCATCTGGTCACCGTCGAAGTCGGCGTTGAAGGCGGTACATGCCAATGGGTGAAGCTGGATGGCCTTTCCTTCGATGAGCTTGGGTTGGAAAGCCTGAATACCGAGGCGGTGAAGTGTCGGTGCACGGTTGAGCAGCACCGGATGCCCCTTCATCACGTTCTCAAGGATGTCCCAGATGACGGGCTCTCTCCTATCGACGATTTTCTTGGCGCTCTTGACGGTTTTCACGATGCCCCTCTCGATGAGCTTTCTGATGATGAACGGCTTGTAGAGTTCGGCTGCCATGAGTTTCGGCAGTCCGCACTCGCCCATCTTCAGCTCCGGTCCGACGACGATGACGGAACGTGCGGAGTAGTCCACACGCTTTCCGAGGAGGTTCTGGCGGAAGCGTCCCTGCTTGCCCTTGAGGGAGTCGGAGAGCGATTTCAAAGGTCTGTTGGACTCGCTCTTCACCGCGCTGCTCTTGCGTGAGTTGTCGAAGAGGCTGTCCACGGCCTCTTGCAGCATGCGCTTCTCGTTTCTGAGGATGACCTCCGGGGCTTTGATTTCCATGAGCCTCTTGAGGCGGTTGTTGCGTATGATGACGCGCCTGTAAAGGTCGTTGAGGTCAGAGGTGGCGAAGCGTCCGCCATCGAGTGGCACGAGGGGCCTCAGCTCCGGCGGTGTGACGGGGATGATTTTCATGATCATCCACTCCGGCTTGTTCACCTCCTTGCTGTTCCTGAAGGCCTCCACCACCTGCAACCTCTTGAGGGCCTCTGTCTTCCTTGCCACGGAGGCGTCGGTGTTGGCACGTTTGCGCAGCTCTGCGGCGAGTTGGTCGAGGTCGAGTGTTGCGAGGAGGTCATAGACGGCCTCGGCACCCATCTTGGCGACGAACTTGCGAGGGTCGGTATCGGGCAGGGCCTGGTTTTCCGGGGAGAGTTTGTTCTCCACGATGTCGATGTACTCGTCCTCTGTGATGAGGTCGAATTTCTGTGCACCGTTGGCCAAGTGCTCAGCCCCGGTCGAAGACTCCTTGTCCACCTCCATCCTGTTCTCGAAGTCGCCCGGCTGTACGACGACATACTTCTCGTAATAGATGACAGCGTCGAGCTTCTTCGTTGGCAGTCCGAGGAGGTATCCTATCTTGTTGGGGAGGGAGCGGAAATACCAGATGTGTGCCACCGGCACGATGAGCTCGATGTGCCCGGAGCGCTCCCTTCTGACGTTTTTCTCTGTGACTTCCACTCCACATCTGTCGCACACGATGCCTTTGTACCTGATGCGCTTATACTTGCCGCACCCGCACTCGTAGTCGCGAGTGGGGCCGAAGATGCGCTCGCAGAACAGTCCGTCGCGCTCCGGCTTGTAAGTGCGGTAGTTGATGGTCTCGGGCTTGGTGACCTCTCCGTATGAGTTCTCGAGAATCTCCTCAGGAGATGCCAGTCCGATGGTGATTTTAGTGAAGTTGTTCTTAACTTTTGTATCTTTCTTGAAAGCCATGTGTGATATCGATTTAGTCGAGTTTGATACTTAATCCCAGTCCGCGGAGTTCGTGCAGCAGCACGTTGAGAGATTCGGGAATGCCGGGCATGGGCATGGGCTCTCCCTTGACGATGGCCTCGTAGGCTTTGCTTCTTCCCACGACGTCGTCGGACTTGACGGTGAGTATTTCCTGCAGCACGTGGCTTGCTCCGAAGGCCTCCAGGGCCCACACTTCCATTTCACCGAAGCGCTGTCCTCCAAACTGAGCCTTACCTCCAAGAGGTTGCTGTGTGATGAGCGAGTACGGGCCTATGCTCCTGGCGTGCATCTTGTCCTCAACCATGTGTCCGAGTTTGAGGAAGTATGTGATGCCGACGGTGGCGGGTTGGTCGAACTTCTCTCCTGTCTCCCCATCGTAGAGGTAAGTAGAGCACAGCCTTGGCAGCCCTGCCTTGTCGGTCCACTTGGAGAGGTCGTCGAGTTTTGCTCCGTCGAAGATGGGGGTGGCGAACTTCACACCGAGGCGTTTTCCGGCGGCACCGAGGATGGCCTCGAAGATTTGCCCCAAGTTCATACGCGAAGGCACGCCGAGCGGGTTGAGCACCAAGTCAACGGGTCTTCCGTCTTCGAGGAAAGGCATGTCCTCTTGCCTGACGACCTTGGAGACGATGCCCTTGTTGCCATGTCGGCCGGCAAGTTTGTCTCCCACTCCGATTTTGCGCTTCTTGGCCACATACACCTTTGCCATCTGCAGGATGCCGGAGGGCAGTTCGTCGCCAATGGTGATGGCGAACTTGCGTCTCTTGAGCTCTGCGTCGAGCAGTTTGGCCTTGCGTATGTAGTTCATGATGAGCTTTGAGATGAGGGAGTTGGTATGCTCGTCGTTGGTCCAGTTGTTGGACTGGATGCCCTCGTAGTTGAGGTTCTTGAGGTTGACGACGGTGAAGTGCGAGCCCTTGGTGATGATTTCCGTATCGGCATAGTCCTTCACACCTTGCGATGTCTTCCCCTTGATGAGTTTCATGAGCTTGTCCACGAGGATGTCCTTGAGGTCGTCGTTCTTTGCCTCATATTCCTCGTCGATTTTGGCGAGCTGCACCTTGTCGAGTTTTCTCGACTCGCGTGTCTTGACGGCGCGTGAGAAGAGTTTTTTGTCGATGACCACACCGCTGAGCGAGGGGTTGGCCTTGAGGGAGGAGTCCTTCACGTCGCCGGCCTTGTCGCCGAAGATGGCGCGGAGCAGTTTCTCCTCCGGCGAGGGGTCGCTCTCACCCTTGGGTGATATTTTACCAATAAGGATGTCTCCCGGCTCCACTCTTGCTCCAACGCGTATGATGCCGTTGGTGTCAAGGTCCTTGGTGGCCTCCTCGCTGACGTTGGGAATGTCGGATGTGAACTCTTCCATTCCTCGCTTGGTCTCCCTGACGTCGAGTTGGTATTCGTCCACGTGCACGCTGGTGAGCACGTCTTCCCTGACGAGCCTCTCAGAGAGCACGATGGCGTCCTCGTAGTTGTAGCCCTTCCATGGCATGTAAGCCACGAGGAGGTTGCGGCCCAAAGCCAGCTCTCCGTTCTCTGTGGCGTATCCCTCGGTGAGTATCTGCCCTTTGTGCACACGGTCGCCCTTGTTGCAGATGGGCCTCAGGTCGATGGTCATGTTCTGGTTGGTCCTGCGGAACTTGGGAATGCGGTATTCCTTGGTGGGCTCGTCGAAGCTGACGAACTCCTCGTCCTCGGTGCGGTCGTAAAGGATGCGTATGGTGGTGGCGTCAACAAATTCGATGACACCCTCGCCCTCTGCGACAACCATGGTGCGAGAGTCCTCGCACACCTGCTTCTCCAAGCCGGTTCCCACGATGGGTGCGTCATTGTGGAGGAGCGGCACTGCCTGCCTCATCATGTTGCAACCCATGAGTGCACGGTGTCCGTCATCGTGCTCGAGGAAGGGGATGAGGGCTGCGGAGACAGATGCAATCTGCTGTGGCGAGACATCCATGAACGATACGTTGGATGGCGGCACGACAGGGAAGTCGGCATCGAGGCGGCATTTCACCACGTCGCGGATGAAGGTGCCGTCATCATTCAGCGGGGCGTTGCCCTGACCGATGAAGTGCTCCGACTCCTCCTCGGCGGTCATATAGACGACATGGTCGTTGTCCAAGTCCACCACCTCGTCGGTCACCTTTCTATAAGGTGTCTCGATGAAGCCCAGTTCGTTGATGGTGGCATAGACGCACAATGAGGAGATGAGGCCGATGTTGGGGCCTTCAGGGCTCTCGATGGGGCAAAGGCGTCCGTAGTGGGTATAGTGTACGTCGCGCACCTCGAAACCTGCCCTCTCCCTGGAGAGGCCGCCGGGTCCTAAAGCGGAGAGACGTCTCTTGTGTGTCACCTCGGCCAGAGGGTTGGTCTGGTCCATGAACTGGCTCAACGGGTTGGTGCCGAAGAAGGTGTTGATGACGCTGGAGATGGTCTTGGCGTTGATAAGGTCGGTGGGAGTGAACGTTTCATTGTCACGGACGTTCATGCGCTCACGGATGGTGCGGCTCATGCGTGCCAGTCCGATGGAGAACTGGTTGGCCAACTGCTCGCCCACGGTGCGTACACGACGGTTGGAGAGGTGGTCGATGTCGTCCACGGTGGCGTTGGAGTTGACGAGCTGTATGAGGTATTTGATGATTTCAATGATGTCCTCCTTGGTGAGGATGCGTACATCCATGTCGGTGTCGCGACCCAGTTTCTTGTTGATGCGGTATCGTCCCACCTCGCCCAAGTCGTAACGCTTGTCAGAGAAGAAAAGGTTTTGTATCACCTCGCGTGCGCTGGCGTCGTCTGCCGGGTCGGCATTGCGCAACTGGCGGTAGATGTATTGCACAGCCTCTTTCTCCGACTTGCTGGGGTCTTTTGAGAGCGTGTTGAAAATGATGGTGTATTTGCTCGACTGGTCGTCGTTCTTGTGGAGGAGCACGGAGGTTGTCCCGCTGTCGATGATTTCCTCTGCCACCTCTTGGGTGACGAGGGTCTCACGAGGGAAGATCACCTCGTTGCGCTCGATGGTCACCACCTCCCCGGTGAACTCGTCCGAGAAGTCCTCTGTCCATGTCTTGAGCACATGTCCGGCAAGTTTTCTACCCACCACCTCCTTGATGTTCTTACGGCTCAGCTTCACCTCTTCTGCCAAGTCGAAGATGTTGAGGATGTCCTTGTCGTTCTCATAGCCGATGGCTCTGAGCAATGTGGTCACGGGGAGTTTCTTCTTGCGGTCGATGTATGCGTACATGACATTGTTGATGTCAGTGGCAAACTCGATCCATGAACCCTTGAATGGTATGATGCGTGCAGAGTAGAGCACGGTGCCGTTGGCATGCACGCCCTGGCTGAAGAACACGCCGGGTGAGCGGTGCAACTGCGAGACGACGACGCGCTCAGCACCGTTGATGATGAAGGTGCCGTTGCTTGTCATATAAGGTATGGTGCCCAAGAAGACATCGGAAGTGACGATTTTGAAATCCACATGCTCCGGGTCGGTGCAGTAGAGTTTCATTTTCGCCTTGAGAGGCACACTGTAGGTGAGGCCTCGCTCGAGGCATTCGTCGATGGAGTAGCGCGGCGGGTCGATGAAGTAGTCGAGAAATTCCAACACGAAATTGTTCCTTGTGTCAGTGATGGGGAAATTCTCTGAGAACACCTTGTACAATCCATCATACTTCCTGAGCTCCGGCGGTGTGTCGAGCTGCAGGAAATCCTGGAAGGACTTGAGTTGCACGTCAAGGAAGTCCGGGGTGGGCATGGGATTCTTGACGCTGGCGAAGTTTACCCTGTTGTTGATGATTTTGGTGGCCATTAATAGTGAAAGTTATGCCCCATTGAAAGGGGAAATGGATATGAAAGACACAAAAAGGTTAAGAATCTCCTACCGGGAGACCCTTAACCATTGATTTCGAGAGGGGTAGCCGCTATGCAGCGACTCCTTGTAGTTTCAGCTTACTTGAGCTCGATCTTGGCACCCTCAGCCTCGATGGCCTTCTGCAGGTTCTCTGCCTCAGCCTTTGAGAGACCTTCCTTAAGAGTGGAGGGAGCACCGTCAACGAGTTCCTTGGCTTCCTTCAGTCCGAGACCGCAAGCCTCTTTCACAGCCTTGACCACCTTCAGCTTGTTGGGGCCAACCTCTGCGAGCACGACGTTGAACTCAGTCTTCTCCTCCTCTTTGGGAGCATCAGTATTAGAGACACCTGTTGTCACGGCCACGGCGGCGGCTGCGGGCTCGATGCCATACTCTTCCTTGAGGACGGTTGCCAACTCGTTAACTTCCTTTACTGTCAAATTTACCAATTGCTCGGCAATAGCTTTGATGTCTGCCATTTTATTTAAAATTTTAATTGTTTGTTAATGTTGATGAAAGTGACTTTAAAAGTTATTCAGGACGCTCGCCTAAAGTCTTGAGCACACCGTGAATGGTGTTCGCGCCTGACTGCAGAGCAGAGATGACGTTCTTCGCAGGCGACTGGAGCAGTGCCACCACGTCGGCGATGAGTTCGTTCTTGCTCTTGATGGATGCCAGCTCCTCGAGCTTGTCGGCACCAACGAAAATCCCTTCCTCGGCGTAAGCGGCCTTCAGTGCGGGTATTCCAGCCTTGGTGTAGTCCTTGAGCAGCTTGGCAGGCTCATTGGCTGTTTGGCAGAACAAGACAGCGGTGTTTCCTTTCAGGGCGCCATAAAGTTCCGAGAAGTCGATTTCGGAAGCTTCGAGGGCCTTGTGGAGAAGTTTGTTCTTCACCACGACCATCTTGATCTCGCTCTTGAAGCACTTGCGGCGAAGCTTGCTGGTGTCATCGGCATTCATACCGGTAACATCTACCAGGTAGAAATGCGGATACTCCTTGAGTTTCTCGCCGAGTTCAACGATGATTGTATCTTTTATTTCCTTCTTCATTTTACACGTCTTGATTAGCGTTTATTCTACCGACTTGGGATCGATTTTGATTCCCAGGCTCATGGTGCTTGAAATAAAGATACTCTTGATGTATGTACCTTTAGCAGCAGCCGGCTTCAACTTGATGATAGTGGCGATGAACTCCTTGGCGTTCTGCAAGATTTGGTCGGGGGTGAAAGACACCTTGCCGATGGAGGCGTGCACAATACCTGTTTTGTCCACCTTGAAGTCGATTTTGCCTTGCTTGACCTCCTTCACAGCCTTTGCGACATCCATGGTCACGGTACCGCTCTTAGGGTTAGGCATCAAGCCGCGGGGGCCGAGGATGCGGCCCAGAGGACCCACCTTGCCCATGCACGACGGCATGGTGATGATGACGTCAACGTCAGTCCATCCGCCCTTGATTTTGTCAATGTATTCCTCCAAGCCCACGTAGTCGGCTCCGGCAGCCTTGGCGGCCTCCTCCTGGTCGGGTGTGCAGAGGCAAAGCACTCTCACCACTTTTCCCGTACCACAGGGAAGCGAAACCACGCCGCGAACCATCTGGTTGGCTTTGCGAGGATCCACGCCGAGACGCATGTCGATATCCACGGAAGCGTCGAACTTTGTCATGGTGATTTCCTTGACAAGCTCTGTTGCCTCTTTCAAGGTGTATGCCTTCCCTGCTTCAATCTTGGCGGCTGCGGCTTTCTGGTTTTTTGTCAGTTTACTCATAGTTCCTAAAATTGAAGTTGATTATTTACCAGGGAATTCACCTTTTACAGTGATACCCATGCTCCTCGCCGTGCCGGCGACAAGCTTCATGGCAGACTCGATGGTGAAGCAGTTGAGGTCGGGCATCTTGTCCTCTGCGATAGCGCGGACTTGCTCCCATGTGACCGAAGCAACCTTCTTGCGGTTGGGTTCGGGTGAACCTCCCTTCGCCTTGGCAGCCTCCAAAAGTTGGATGGCAGCTGGTGGAGTCTTGATAACAAAGCTGAAAGACTTGTCGTTGTAATAGGTGATAACGACGGGAAGGATTTTCCCGGCCTTATCCTGGGTTCTGGCGTTGAACTCCTTGCAGAAGGCCATGATGTTGATGCCCTTGGAACCAAGAGCCGGTCCAACAGGGGGTGAAGGATTAGCAGCGCCGCCCTTAATCTGTAATTTGATTATTCCAGCAACTTCTTTAGCCATTTGATTGTTTGTGATTAAAGTTTAAATTTATAAAAGAACTCCGGATGCGTAACCATCCCTCATTCCTTTACCACTTGCATAAAACCAAGTTCGAGCGGCGTTTTGCGCCCGAAGATCTTGACCATCACCTTGAGTTTGCGCTTCTCGGCATTCACCTCCTCGATGACGCCGGAGAAGCCATTGAACGGGCCTTCCGTCACCTTGACAGTCTCGTTGACCATGAACGGGATGGAAACCTCGTTCTCTATTTCGGTCTCCTCGGCATTGCCAAGCATACGGTTGATTTCCGACTGTCTGACAGGCGAGGGGTTGTCCAGACCTCCGAGGAATCCCAACACGTTGGGCATGAAACGCAGCGTGTGCGCCACATCACCCTTCATCTCGGCCTCCACGAAAATATAGCCAGGGAGAGAAACCTTCTCCTTGACCACACGTCTCCCATCGCTACGCTGTGTGGCGTGCTTCTCGGTGGGTATGACCACCTGTGAGACATACTGCGACAACTGTGCGTTGTGCTTAAGTTCGGCCTCGATGTATTCCTTCACCTTGGCTTCCTTGCCACTGACGGTCTTAAGCACATACCAGTTTTTACCTGTCTGAGCCATCTGTCAAGCTAAGTTATAGATGAATAGCATAACATTCTTAAACACCACATCCATGAGGAACACCACAATAGCGATGATAAGGGAAGCAGACAAAACAACCATCGCACTGTGGGAAAGCTCCTTGTAAGTGGGCCAAGTGGTCTTATGCGCAAGTTCGTTGTAACACTCCTTGCAGTAGTTTACAAATCTCTTAAACATATCTTTTTTTCCTATGTAGCACGGGAAGGAGGACTCGAACCCACGACCCTCGGTTTTGGAGACCGATGCTCTACCAACTGAGCTATTCCCGTAAAACAGTTCCCACGCCCACAGACGTGGGAACCGCTATTAGTTTTCTTGTCTTCAAGGAGCAGGCCGAGTCGTCGTGCCCGCCACATTCTCCTTGCTTACAAGTGATTAGTCTTCGAAGACCTCTGTAATCTGACCTGAGCCAACGGTGCGGCCACCCTCACGGATAGCAAAGCGCAGACCTTGGTTGAGAGCCACAGCGTAGATGAGCTCAACAGTAATCTCCACGTTGTCACCAGGCATCACCATCTCAACACCCTCGGGGAGAGAAATCTCACCGGTGCAGTCCATGGTGCGGAGGTAGAACTGAGGACGATACTTGTTGCCGAACGGTGTGTGACGGCCACCCTCTTCCTTCTTCAGCACGTAGATGGAAGCCTTGAACTTCTTGAAGGGCTTGATCTGACCCGGATGGCAGAGCACCATACCGCGCTTGATCTCGTTCTTGTCAATACCACGGAGGAGCAGACCTACGTTGTCACCAGCCTGGCCCTCGTCGAGGAGCTTGCGGAACATTTCCACGCCAGTAACGACGGACTTCTTGTCCTCACCGAGGCCGAGGAGCTCCACGGGGTCGCCCACATGGATGACACCAGTCTCGATACGACCAGTGGCAACAGTACCACGACCAGTGATGGAGAACACGTCCTCAACAGGCATCAAGAAGGGCTTGTCGATGTCGCGCGGGGGCTCCTGGATCCAAGTGTCGCAGGTGTCCATCAGCTCCATCACCTTCTCTTCCCATTTGGCAACACCATTGAGTGCGCCGAGAGCGGAACCGCGGATGATGGGAGTGTCGTCCTCAAACTCATACTGGGCGAGGATTTCCTGAACCTCCATCTCAACGAGCTCGAGCATCTCCTCGTCATCGACCATGTCGCACTTGTTGAGGAACACAACGAGGCGGGGAACGTTCACCTGACGGGCGAGCAGCACGTGCTCACGAGTCTGAGGCATGGGGCCGTCGGTAGCGGCAACCACCAGGATAGCACCGTCCATCTGGGCAGCACCAGTAACCATGTTCTTCACATAGTCGGCGTGACCCGGGCAGTCCACGTGTGCATAGTGACGCTTCTCGGTCTCATATTCCACGTGAGCAGTATTGATAGTGATACCACGCTCTTTCTCCTCAGGAGCGTTGTCAATCTGGTCGAAGGACTTCACCTTGTCCTTGTTGGCCTCGATTTTCTCTGCAAGCACCTTGGTGATAGCGGCGGTCAAGGTCGTCTTACCATGGTCCACGTGACCAATGGTACCAATGTTAACGTGCGGTTTAGTACGCACAAAACTTTCTTTAGCCATTGCTTATTTTTGTTATAATTTAAATGAAGAATCGTGATTTCTGCTTCTCACACAACTTTGAGCTGTTACCGAGAGTTGAACTCGGGACCTCTTCCTTACCAAGGAAGCGCTCTACCACTGAGCTATAACAGCAACATGGAGCGGAAAACGGGACTCAAACCCGCGACCCCCAGCTTGGAAGGCTAGTGCTCTATCAACTGAGCTATTTCCGCATGATGTCTTTTCGTGGGTGCTGATGGATTCGAACCACCGAAGTCGAAAGACAGCAGATTTACAGTCTGCCCCATTTGGCCACTCTGGAAAACACCCTTGTGCCTGCTTGAGCCTCTTGTCGGATTCGAACCAACGACCCCGAGATTACAAATCACGTGCTCTGGCCAACTGAGCTAAAGAGGCAATTCTTTGCAGCCGTAGGACGTGCTCCGTGAGGGACAAGTCGTAAAACGGCTGCAAAGATAGGCATTATTTTTCAACCGCCAAAATTTTTCGGGGATTTTTTTATCTGTTACGCAGTTTTTCCTTGAATTTCGTCAACTGCACCTTCATGGAATCGATACATTGGTCCACTCCTTCCTCAAAGGAGTCGCAAGTTTTCTCCACGAAGAGAGTCTGCCCCGGAACGGCCACTGTCAGGCTTGTGGACTTGTTGAGGGCAGTTGCAGGCTTGACCACTTTCAGTTGCACCTCTACTTTCTGTATGTCTTCAAATGATTTTTGCAATTTCTCGGCCTTCTTCTGGATGAATGCCTCAAGTTTCTCTGTTGCGTCGAAATGGATCGCTTGAATTTTGATTTCCATAGTTACCTCCTGGTTTTAAGGGTTAAGCCCGTGGATGGGCACTGTTATAAATTCGCTTGAGCTGCTCGAAGGTGGCATGTGTATATACCTCCGTCGTTGTGAGGCTCTCATGGCCCAGCAGCTTTTTCACACTTTCCAGACCAGCGCCATGGTTGAGCATGGCGGTGGCGAAAGAATGCCTGAGCACGTGTGGTGTGCGTTGAGGTATTGTTGTCCACCCCTTGAGCGACTTCTCCACCTCGTATCTCACCTGGTTGCGGTTCATGCGCTCCCCCTTCGCGGTGACGAAGAAAGCCTCGCACTGCCGGGCAACCCCGGCGTCGCGGCATTCCATATATTGCTGCAGCGTCTCCCTAAGTTCCTGACCGAAGGGTATGATGCGCTGCTTGTCCCTCTTGCCCGTCACGCGCAGTTCGCCCGCCTCCATGTCGACGTTGGCATCGTCGAGGGCAATCAGTTCGGAGAGGCGCATGCCCGTGGTGTAGAACATTAATAATAATGTACGCGCACGTACATTTTTATATTGCTCTCCCCCTGTCTCACTATCGAGAGCCATGTCCATCTCCTTTTCCCTGACGAATTTGGGCAATGGGTGGTTTTTCTTGGGGCCTTTCACGGCATGGGCTGGGTCGCTTTTTGCCAACCCCGTGCGCATGGCGTATTTGTAGAACGTCCTGACGGCACTTAGCCTGCGGTTGACGGACGTGGCGGCGTTGCCTTTGTCCATCATGTGCTCCATCCACCCCCTTACGACATCGGCATCCACCGAACCCCATTCCAAACCTTCGTCGAGGCTTTTGAAATATGCCTGGAAGTCCTCCAGGTCCTTTCCATAGCCCTCAACAGTCAGTTCGGAATAGTTGCGCTCGTAGCGCAAGTAGTTTAGGAAGCCGTCTATCATGACGTTTGTGGCTTGAAGGATGATTTCGGCAACGAATTTACGGAAAAAAATTCAAACCACCAAATTTCCGGGGACTTTTTTATTCCTCGGCTTGTCTCAGCTTTTGTACATATATGGCTTTCTCCATCTTGAGACGCTTCAAGACAGAGGGTTTGGTGAACTGCTGGCGTGCACGCAACTCCTTCACCACACCTGTTTTCTCGAATTTTCTCTTGAATTTCTTCAACGCTCTTTCGATGTTCTCGCCATCTTTTACGGGTACAATAATCATGCCTTTGTTTTAAATTTTTAAATGTTAAACTTGTTGGTAAAAAGCCGTCTTCTTAAAGACGTGGGTGCAAAATTACATCATATTTTGCTATTTTCCAAATAATTAAGTCATCTTTTTTCTTTTTGCCCTCATTTTTCCTCTTCCAAGGAGTTTTTTTGCTCCTTTACAGGCCACTTTCAAGTGCTGGAACGCACTTCTCCCTGCCAGAACTTCACACAAAGGAAAGGGCTGGCATCTCCTCATCAATGGCAATTCCAAATCAATCTTTTTTGCTTTTTTCAAAAATATGGTTATCTTTGCACCTCTGTTCACATACTTTTTGAGATGTGTTAGGCAGATAACTAAACTATCAAATCTTGTAAAAACGATGACAATCAATTTTCTGAGAAGTATTTTTAGCGCCATGGCCCTGACCATGGTGATGCCGGTAATCGCCCAAGAGCGTGACAACACGGCCTGGCCATGGGATTTCCCACAAGGTGTGAATCTGGAATTGGAGGAAGGACAGACCGTTCTGAGCCCCTTCACATACTATCCCAGTTCGGTGGAAAAGGGTGAGCCGCTGCGTAAGGCTGTGCTCATCTTTTATGACACTACTGTGAAAAAGCCGGGCGAGGAGAAATCCATCCTTGATAATTACAAAGACGAGGTGGAAATGCCCAATGCACTCATCATCCCGATACCCAAGAAAGCGAAAGCGAAGAAAGGGGACATTGTGCTCACATGGTGGCAGTCGGGAAGCGGACTGCAAAGAGCGTTTGTCGTCGATGACAGCAACCCAGAAGAGCCGAAAGCCTGCTACCTCGACCTGACTTGGCCCGACAACCCCGAAAGCCCCAAACTGGTGGAGAAAAGAAGGGGTGAGGCACTCAAACCGGGGTCGTTTGCCGTCCTGAAAAGCGGCAAATGGCAAAGTGGCGCACAAGTGGCCATGCGCGAGGACAAGGAATGGCTGAAAGGGATGCTCATCCACGTGGAGGGCAACAAAGTGCTGGTGCAGGGATTGGGCAGCAAGATAGAAGCCTACGACAAGGCGGACGTGCGCCTCATCCCCCTCAAGGAGAAGATAAAGGTAGGTGACAAGGTCTGGGCGACATGGGCGAGCTACTACAGACCCGGATATGTGGTGACAGCGATAGACAAGGAGACCGGCCATGTTTACGTGAAAAACGAAAGGGGCAACATAGAGTCAAAGAGCATCACCGAGGTCACCAAAATCCTTGAATAAGCCTCGTCCTTTCTTTCTTCAGCAACCCTTGCCCAGAGAGCTTAAATCATTGGTTTCCAACGCAAACTTGTAATCTATGATGTTCCGCTCCTTGGAGGCGAAAGCGACACCCACCTTGGTGATGGGGCGACCGTCTGAGCGGTACTTCTCAGCGTAACCGCGCTGGTCGATTTGCCTTAGCGCCTCGTCGGCGGTGTCGTCATACTTGATTTCGATGACGTAGATGCCCTTGGGCATTTTTAGGATGATGTCGGCACGACCCTTTGCCGATGGCTCCTCGGCGCTGATATCAGCTCCAAAGGCGGTGAGCAACGTATAGAGGATGACGTGGTAGTGATGCTCGCCCTTCTCGTTGAGGTAATACGGGATGCCGGAGTAAAACACCTTTATGGCCTCAATGAATGGGGGCAGGTGGTTGGAAAGTCGAAATTGGTTGTAGGCGCGAAATAGTGCGTTTTTGTTGGTGTCTATGCCCTTAGCCACTACAACATATTCGTAAAGGCTGTTGGCAAAACCTTTTCGAACCTCTAAGTTGGGCAATCCCAACGTGTACTCGTCAAAGTCTTTTTCGTAGTCCTTGATGGTAATGTAACCGCTCTGGTATAGCACGGGCAAGGGCTTGCTGTAGCTGCTGAAAGGGACATCAAAATCCTTAGCGGGGCAAGTCACGCCATCGATGTCGGTCAGTTGGATGGGCGGCATCTGCGCCA
>Ga0129307_1001484_pt1 | contig 24501 bp, 27 predicted proteins | sample P1105metagenome_FD_94437 | JGI IMG/M metagenome (GOLD analysis project Ga0129307, IMG submission 94437) | Capybara group fecal microbial communities from Wisconsin, USA - P1105 metagenome | ecosystem: Host-associated > Mammals > Digestive system > Large intestine > Fecal | place: USA: Wisconsin...
ATACAAGGCATTGCCAATTTCAGGCAACAAAGTTCCTTTCGGATCAGTTACTACAAAGCTAGAATGCATCTGTAGCATGTTCGGCTTAATGAAGAATCTTGTCTTACCTGAACCAGAACCACCCGATTCTGTCAATATAGGACTAAGGATTTTTTGAAAAAAATTTGCACCCGGGGCTGCTATCGCCCCGAATGCCTTTGTTTTCAATCCTCGAAGTTCCAATGGATCTCCATCCGACCACCCGGATACAGGAACACATCCTTCACGAACTTCTCCCACATCTCTTCTGTCATCTCCGCGACATCCAGAAAAGACTTTGCCGTTTCGATCTTCTCAGCCGTCTCATCATCAGAATCCTTCGCCAGCTTTTCCGCCATACTCGCATCCGACAGTTTCTGCTCCAATGCCTCAATCTCTGAATCATATTCCTGCTTCTTCTCTTTGAAGGTCTCCCGATCAATGCTCCGGTCAGCCAGCTTTTCAAAGAGTATCTGCTTTGCCTTCTTTGCTGATTCCAGAGCACTTTTCAGGCTGTGCACCGTATCAACGCCTGCTGCCTTGTCTGATTTCTTCTCCAGCTTCAGTTCTTCGGCATCCATCACCCTCTTCAGTTTCGCTTTCAGATCTCTCAGAACCAGCTCATCCATGTAAGGCTCTTTTTCCTTTACGAACCGGCACTCACACTCTTCCTTCAGAAAATATCCTCTCGCACAGTACAGGTCTTCGCCATTACGCCTGTTAAGCCCTCGACCACAGATGCCACACCTGTAATGCTGCTTCTTGAATGGAGATGCCGGTGCCTGCTCGCCGAAAGTTTCCTGCACCTGACGGAACTCTTCCTTTGTGACGATAGCCTCATGCATCCCCTCAACCTTGACCCATTCATCCTTGGCTTTTCTCTTAAGCTTACCGCTCGCCCTGTCAAAACCGGATTTAAGGGATACCACCGCTCCGGTATAAATCTCATTACTGAGCAGCTGATACACGGAACCGGAAGTCCAGCACATACTGTCAAATCCGTCACCGTGATTGGTCGGCTCACCCTTCTCATGCTTATAGACCGTCTGACATTTGATGTCCCGGTCATTCAGGTTCCGGGCAATCTCCGTCAACCCCATACCGGCAAGCCTCATATCAAAGATTTCCCTGACAACCGCAGCCGCTTCCGGATCCTTCTCCAGCTTGTGCTTATCCTTCTTTTTCTTCCGATACCCATAAAGAGTCTGGCCGGAAGTATATTTCCCCTGATGAGCCATCTGCCTTCGGGACTCTCTGACCTTCTTTGAAAGATCCCTGGAATAGATGTCATAGACCAGATTCTTGAAGGCAATATCCAGACCGCCCTCACAGGTATTGCTGTCATAATGATCATTGATAGCGATGAAACGGACTCCCAGGAAGGGAAAGAGCTGTTCCAGATAATCGCCCAGTTCCACATAATCCCTTCCAAAACGGGAACAGTCCTTCACGATGATACAGTTGATCTTGCCCTTCTTCGTCTGCTCGATCATATCCGTGAACTGAGGTCTTGTATCAAAATACCTTCCAGAAATACCATCGTCGCATCTTTCGATAACATTACACTCGCTAAACTCAGGCTGCTTATTGATGAAGTTCATAATAAGCTGTCTCTGAGCAGTAATGCTTCCGCTCTCAACCTTCCTTCCGAAGATATCCCGGTCTTCATCAGAAAGTCTCATGTAAGCGCAGATCGTATAGTTCTTCATCCCACATCAGCCCCTCTCTTTTCGACCAGATCCATAAACGACGTCAATTCGTCGGAGAAAGTGTATTCCACCTCAAACCGTGTCTTACTGAAACAGGTAATCTTACTGATAAAAGCAACTACGGCTTCCCGGCTCAGTTCCTTAATGCCGATATACTCCGAAAATGTGGAAGCCATAGCCTCATCGCCGCCATATGAAGCGGAATATGTTGCGATAACGTTCCTTAGTTCTTCCATATCCGCATCCAGGGCGTCAAGCTCCGACACATATCCGGCTTTCATTTCCAGATATTCGTCCTCTGAGAAAACGCCGTCCGTAAAGTCCTCATACAGATTCCTGATGAAATCCTCCACCTTTTTCCTGCGGTCTTCCAACTCAGCCAGCTTCTTTTCAAGTTCTGCGCTCTTTCCGACCGCTGCCGGCTTCCGGTTCAAAACTTTCAGCCGCTCTTTTGCATCCAGATAGACGGCGATATGCCCTTTGATCAATTCCAGCACCATTGCATCCAGATCATCAGCCTTCACATTCTTCGGCGGATCGTTAGGCCCGTAATTTGCCGAACGCCTGCAGACATATGTGCTATAATGACCAACGCCATTTACCAGCTTGACCGTCCTGCGGTAAATGTTCATCTTATTACCGCAGTGCCCGCAGAATAGGATTCCCTGATACAGGTTTTCCCTCTTGTTCCCAATCCCATCATATCTGCCCCGGGTAGAGAAATATTCACGGCGTTTTGCATCCAACAGTTCCTGTGCTTTATCAAATATCGCATGATCGATGATAGCTTCATGATGGTTTTCCACATAATAGCCATCATCCCTGCTTACGGCAGATGTGATTCCCTTGTAGTAACATTTCTGTGTCTTCGATATCAGGACATCCCCGGTATAGATCGGATTCCTTAGAATGTTCCTGATCTGCTTTCCTTCCCACAGGTTGGTATATTTCCGCTTATGGATCACGTCCTTCTCCTGCCAGTACACACTCGGAGCCAGTATTTCATCCATATTCAGATCCCTGGCAATCTGAGCAAGGCTCTTTCCGCCGGTATATTCAGTGAAGATACGGACTACCACATCTCTTACTTCTTCATCCACCAGAACCATGTGCGGATCGTCCGGATCCTTCTTATATCCATAAGCCGCCGTTGTCGCGAAGAATATTCCCTGCTTGAACTGATTTTCAAAAGAAGTACATATCTTCTTGGAGATATCCTTCGCGTATGCCTCATTGATGAGATTCTTGAGCGGAACCACCAATCCTTCTTCAGTCGGATCAGAGGTCAGACTGTCGTAATTATCCGTCACCGCGATGAACCTCACTCCGAAGAACGGGAATATCTTCTCGATATAATCCCCCGCTTCCAGATAATTTCTTCCAAGCCTGGACAAGTCCTTCACGACTACGCAGTTTATTCTGCCACTGCGGATATCCGTGATCATCCTGTTGAACTCCGGTCTGTCAAACTTCGTGCCGGTTACATGACGGTCAACATATTCATCTATCAGTACAAGCGAAGCATCCTTATTCAGATAGTCTTTCAGGAACTCTATCTGATTCTCCACGCTTTCGCTCTCAATCTTTCGTTCATCCTCTCTGGACAGCCTGACATAGATTGCTGTCCTGTACCCTTTTATCTCTGGTGCCTGCGGTGCCGCTGCCGCAGATTCTTTTCTGCTCCTACGTGCCATTTACACCGCCTCCTTTGTTCTCTCGGAATAAAGCTCAACAATCCGCTCCATTTCCTCAATTTCCTTCTGGAAACGATATGTAACACGTACTGCACTGTCATCAAAGACCTCAATGCGCTCGATCAGAAAACTGACCAGTTCCCGGTCAAGAGTCTGAACGTCCTCATATCCTCTGATCTTTTTCACCCATTCCTGCCTGCCGGATCCGTTTGCAATAACGCTTTCACGTTCTCTCTGCAAAGCAGAAATGTTTTTTTCTATTTCTGTAATCCTGCCCTGAAACTGATCCCTCAGGCCGGAATACTCTTCCTTTGAAAGAATGCCATCCTTATAATCTTCATACAGGTTTTTCTTGCGGTTATTATTGCTTTCCGCTTCTTCCTGAAGCTTACGGATACGCCTCTCATACTTCACTACCTCAGGCTTCATATCCTGCGAGGAATTGATGATCTCCACCGCATCCGACAGAGCAATCATCCTGCCTACCCAGGTCTTTACGATTTCCAGCACACCATCCGTCAGCTTCTTTTCGGAAATACTGTGCATCCCGCACTTGGTCTTATCCTTTTTATTCCCGGAGCAGACATAATAAACATACCTCTTGTCCCCGGCAGGAACGGTCTTGCGCACCATCGGTTCACCACAATCAGCACAGTAAACGAGTCCTGACAATGGAAAAAGTTCCGCCTGTCCCGGAGATACGCGGGTATCCCTTAAAAGCAGATCCTGAACCAGATCGAAGTCTTCTCTGGAAATAATAGCCTCATGCATATCCTCTACACGGATCCAGTCGCTTTCATCCTTATAAATGCGCTTCTTAATCTTATAATTCGGCGTAGTGCATTTTCCCTGGATGACCATTCCCGTATAGACTTCATTTTTGAGAATCCTGAGCACCGTGTTATATGTCCACTTAGGCTTGATGCTCTTCCTAAAGCTGCTTTCCAGCGGAACACCTATGCTTTTCTTATACTGAAGCGGAGACAGGATGCCCTGCTCATTCAGTTTGTCAGCTATGGTCTTCTGGCTCATGCCGCAGAGCTTCATGGCGAAGATATCCCTCACAACATCCGCCGCATATTCATCAACCACCAGATGATTCTTATTATCTTTATCCTTCAGATAGCCGTAAGCGGCGAAAGGACCAATATACTCCCCGTTCCGCCTCTTGATATCCATGTGGCTTCTAATCTTGATGGATATGTCACGGCAATATGCGTCATTGATCAGATTCTTGAAGGGAATGATCATGTCACTCCCCATATCCTCGTTGATACTGTCATATCCGTCAGTAACAGCTATAAAACGGATCCCCAGCATCGGGAAAATCTTCTCAATATACCGTCCGGACTCAATATAGTTTCTTCCGAACCTCGACAAGTCCTTTACGATGACGCAGTTGATTTTGTCTTCCCGGATATCGGAAAGCATTCTCTGGAACTCTGGTCTCTCGAAATTGACGCCGCTGAAGCCGTCATCCACATACGTGGAAACAACCGTGATCTCAGGGTGGGACTTCAGATAGTCCATGACCAGTTCTTTTTGATTGGCGATACTGTTGCTTACCTGCTTGCCGCCTTCAGCAACATCGCCGTCCTCCCTGGATAACCTAAGGTACACGGCTGCCTGAAATGATTTTGAAATGTTTGCCATTGTATTTCCTCCTGTTCTGTATTCCGGGTGTCAACCGGATAATCCAGAACGGAGAAAACCAACAGCGGTTTAGTCCGCTTACAGATTATCACGGAACAAACCGGATATCATTGACTTTGAGCGATGTCCAAGGACTTCTTACAATGTCCTCGCAAACTGCTCAAATCTTTCCCTTAGGGAAACTCCGTCATTGCTATACACATTCTTCACGACCATATTTCCCACACGGAAACAGTACGGATTCTTTACCTGACGCAGGAACTCCGCCACCCGCTCTTCCTTTGACAGGCTTTCATCAATCTTAATCTTGGTAACATCCACCAACGTTTCCGGATCCACCGTCCTAACATCAACGGCTTTCATTTCTTCTATAGTCATAGGGCGTCCACCTCCTATTTGGGAATGGAGATGAAACGCCCTACATGCACAATCGATATGAAATCTTCAAAAAAGAATACCGGCAGAGAATAACTCCACCGACCGTTAGCTACTTCTGTTGCGCATTCTTCGCTTTTTCTTCTGTCTCAATCTCTTCCAGAACTTCTTTTCCGTACTTATCAATCATCTTGACAAGGAAATTAGCGCACCGCTCCATATTAGCTTTCGCCTTAGGACTGAGTTTTTCCGGCTTTACTCCGTCCTTATATTCAAGAATATACATATGCCGCCTCCTATCTTCATTCTGCGCTTTGAGCCACATTCTCAGTCGCTCTCTCTTTTGCTTCAATCTTTGCCAAGACAATTTTTCCGTATTTTTTGATCATCCTTGCCATGAACTCCGCAGCTATAATCATATTCTGTCTGGACTTCTCATCATCATCCGGCATCTCAACCTCGATACCATTCTTTGTAAAGACCGTCATAATAACGCCCTCCTTTCTTCGGAATGTCTTTATCTTACCGTGTCTTTCAAACTATTGTCAGTAATCATACAAAAAAAGCCTGCGAACATCAGGATTTCTCCCAACGCCCGCAGGCTCGATAACGATTCGTTATTCAGTTTATAATCTCCGGCAGTAGTCAAGGCTCAGCCAGCCTATTCCGCTTTTCAATTTTCCCCACATAGAAGCACCTGCTCCTTCTGATACCGCCACTATGGTATAAACACCCGGAGGACAGAACTGGACACGGCTGTGATTAACTCCAGGCCCCGTCCGTATATTCAGATCCGAAATACTAACCCTCACCAGAAACGGCACCTTCACCGCAGGCTCAGCCGCTTTCGGCTCATACACTATCTTGCCATCCGCATCGAACACCTTATATCCCGGATTCTGATCTGCACACTTCTTCGCGTTGTCCAGAATCTTATAGGCCCCCTTCTGGCTCTTGGCATCCGCCCAAGACTTTCTTACACGGTACCAGCGAATCACTTCACCGCCGGAATCCTTCGCGTCATAATCTGTCAGTTTCCATTTCTCGATGATGGATATCAGCTTCTCCACATAAGTCAGGCTTGTGGCATACCCGCCATCCTTGATGATCTGGACTGCCTTCTTATAATCCGTGCATCCCTTCAGACCTGCATATCTCAGCTTGCTGCCGTTCTTCGCTCCAAGCAGATAAGCGGAATGGTCAGCAATGGAATCCTCAATGCAGGGATACTTCCGGAAGTCTGCCGTAATCGTGACCATGCTGCCGTCAGGATTCTGTTCCTGAGTCTTCTTCGTGTACTTGCTCTTACCGTCCCAGCTGGATCCGCTCCAGGTATTTCCGGACAGGCTGCACTTCATCCCAAAGATGTTATTAGCATTCTGAGCCAGTTCACTCTTTCCATATCCGGATTCCAGAGTGAACTGAGCCAGTGATACCGATGCCAGGATGCCGCTCTTCTTCTGGTCCGCAGTAAAAAGAGAGCCGACCTTCTTAATTGCATCCGCCTCAGACAGGTTCTTCAGCACTGATGCCTGTGTACCCTTTGAACCGGAACTGCCGTCAGAACCAGAATCAGATGAACCACCCAAAGCAGCCGTAACCTTCTCAGCCAGATCGCCCATTCTTGCGTACATCCAATTCCCCGGACAGGACTTATTTGCAAACCATCTGTGAACCGTCAGGATCATCTCCCCGCTCTTCGGAGAATAATTCAGCGTCTTGTCTTTATCCCCGAACCAAATCAGCTTATTCTTTCCATTCCTTTTGCAGATATCGATGCAGAGCTTGATTAACGACTGATACACCACATCCCTGAAAGCATAAGGCTCTGTGGTATCGGAAGCGCATTCTATCGTAATTGCTCTTTGATCATTGGCGTTACTGGAAGAACACCAGGAGCGGTTCTTCTCTTCCACGTACAAAGCCACCCTGCCGTCACGATCAATGCCGTAGTTGCTGGATGCCTGCGTGGACTGCTTCTCAAACCATTCCCCCAGGCCTTCCGCCGTACACTGACCGACCACACAATGAGGCGTGATCCGGTCAATGCTGTGTGTCCTCTGCCCGGAATGGTTCGGAGAAAGCTTCTTATAAACCACCATAGAACTGTTCGTATAAGCCATTATTCTTCACCTTCCTTTTCGTCTTTGCCATCCTTGCCATCCTTGCCATCCTCGCCATCCTTGCCATCATCTTCCTTCTCACTTCTGTCATGCAGCTGCTCCAGCACCTTATGAAGCTTGCTCGGAATCGGAAGTCCCAGATATGCTGCATTCTCCACAAGGCTCAGTCCTTCATTGGAGATGTAGAAGAAAATGATTGCAGTTCTTAAGACACCGGCTTCTCCAAAAATGTGTGTATCCAGCAGATGCCCGATACCTACCAGCGCAAAGATCAGAACCTTTCTGCAGATCCCCCTGAAGCCCACGGCGCTCGACAGCTTCTTATCCGCCACCGCGCACATGACCCCTGTGATGTAGTCCAGCACCACAAAAGCCAGAAGCGCATAGAGCAGACCGTCATTTCCGCCCAGGAAATACCCAAGCCAGCCGCCTACCGCCGCAAAGATTGCCTGAATCACATTCCAAAACTCCTTCATTGCAAATCCCTCCTTCGCATAAAAATAGGCGGCTCCCATTCCGAGATAACCGCCTTAACAACACCTATTCATTTATCCAACCCTTACGTCACCGTCTGCTCCGTCAGCGTATACGTGATCTTCATGGTCTTATCCGCATTCTTCACCACCGCCTGACTCAGATTGCAGATCGTAGCCAGATACGGAGTCAGCAGCCAGGTATATCTGTACTGGTTCAGATAAGCACCGCCCCAGGCAAAGACATATTCCTTGTACTGGAAGAACGGCGTAGATACATTCCCGCAATGCTCCCCGGCAAACAGCGGAATCACATGGTCATTCACATCGATCTCAAAATCATAAGCCACGATAATGTCATTGATGATGGACATGCAGCAGTCCGTACTGCCTGTCTCCCCGATGCATCTCATGGCGGAAGTAAATCCCAGACTGATCAGCGTCACATCCGTACTGTTGGAAATATTGATCTTATACACGCCGGTCTTGTCATAAGACGGCACATACAAATACCCGTTTCTTACCACAGCACTTCTGTTCCCGGAAGGATAACTGGAGCCTTCCTTGAAGCTTCCCATCGTCATCAGCATGGCATTGGAAAGCGTCCACTGACCTTCCGTAAAGGTGTAATCGCTCTTCTTGATCTTGATCCAAAGCACTGTTGCATTTCCGGATGAATTTCCCTGATTGGCAAATCCGTACCAATACCCGTCTCCGCCATCCATGAAGATTCCATACGGCGTATAGCTTCCGTAAAAATGGAAGGTGCTGCACTGCAGAACCGTTGTATCCTCCAGCACCAGCGTGGAATCATCCAGCTTCTCATTCAGTCCGATATCAAACACCGGGATCCGGTACCTCTTGATCGTTACGGTATTGCTCGCATATCCCAGGGAATAAAGCTTCGCATTCTCAAAATCCACCGTCACGCATCGGAACAGGTCATTGATAAAACCGTCCCCATCATCCAGGCTGACCTTCTTGATCTGAAGCAGCGTGGTGTCCACCGCCACCTCGGATCCATAGGCATTCGCTCCGCCCTGCTTGGAAGTAAGTCCCACCGCTGTGATCGTGCCGTTTCCCTGCGAAGGCGTAAACTCCCAGACGAACTTATATCCATCTGTCAGCTTCATGCTCTCCGTCAGGTTCATGCTTCCCCTCTTCGTGTTTGCCGTAGCATTGACATCATTGGAAGCATAAGCCACCGGCAGATTTGATGACGGCAGATAAATATTATCCGCCTGCTCCGTGATGGACCCCGGAAAAAGCAGGATGCCTCCGATCATGTTGGGACAGATCGGAAGCAGCGCATCATTCCAGGTCAGGGAATCATCATACTGCCCGCTTGCCTTATACATGACACCCATCGGATTTACTCCCAGAATGTCATTGACGGCATTGGTGACCATGTTGGTCTCCGACACCGTCTCCACATTTCCTGTATTCTGGTCTTCCAGTTCAATGACCAGATTTCCTGTATATCTCTTCATCGCAACCTCCTTACGCGTTACTGCCCGGCACATCCACCACCATCGCGAAGCCTCCGATGCCGGATCTTCCGTTCTTCACATCCGAATAGTACCTTCTCATGGTTTCCTTGACTTCCCATTCATCCGCATCCGTGAACGCCTTCACCTGAAGCCTTCCGTTCTGTCTGCCATTGCCGATCCGGAACAGATCCACATACTCTTCAATATCGATCCTGCCGTCCCATGCCGCCGATGCACCCATGCTCTGACCGGAAATGGAAGCAATGCACATCCCGGTATCCACCGCAGCCGTGCCGCCTTCGCACCGCATATAGACATTGAAGATATTCGTATAGTTCGGCACCACATCCTCGATCGGATAATACAGAAGGATCGTGTGTCTTCCTGAGTGCCAGTTCTCCTGCGGATAATGTACCGGGATCATCTGGTTATTGAACTCAAAGGAAAAGATCACATCCGCATGACCATCCTCCTGCCAGCTCATCGGAAGAGATACCGTTATCGTCTGTTCTTCCGTATTACCAATCACAACCGGTTCATCAGGATCTTCCGGCTCCGGCTCATCTACCGCAACGGAAGGAATCACCACATCCCCGGATGCTGTCACAGACCTTGTTACCGGCTGAGCCGTCACATCCACGATCACCTGACCGAAGAACTGCGCATGGTTCGCTTCTGTGGTAGCAAACTCGATGGAAATGATCTTCGTATCCACATCCGCTACCGTGAATGCCGATGCATTGGTGAAGGTATGGATCCCGATCTTCCCTGCCTCGATCTGAGCTAGAAGCCCGGAGATATTTTTATCATTCTTGCTCTTCGCCTGGGACAGCTTCGGATTCTTTCCTACGCACTTGATGCTCTGCCTGCCTCCGATCTTGATGCTATTGGAAGTAATGCAAGCATACTTCGTAGAATCTGCCTGCCCACCAGTAAATGAAAGAATATCTCCCACATCCAATGCCGGATTACCAATAGTATCCGAATCAAACGGAACATAATTCACGACGGCCAGATCATTCAGGATATTTGTACAAAGCTGCCGCCTGGTCTCTTCCAGACCAAACTGCAAAAGCGGATTCACACCCAGATTCATGGTCAGCCCGTCATCCGGATCCAGCGCGTAATACTCCGCAATCTGTGTCCGTAGATTTGTAGTGCTGACCGCTGTATATCTCGTGATAAAGTCCGAAAAGCTGGAAGTGAACCTGTGCTTCCTCTCCACCGTCAGCACAGGCGTATTCCCATACTTCCGAAGCTCCAGCTCCCCCTCTCTGTTGATCACGAAAAAACCGCCAAGCACCTGTCCCACATAGAACAGCACATCGCGGTATGTCTCAATATCATTATCAGAATAGATAGACAGGTTCTCCGTTCCGTTCGGCATCGCCTCAATCGTTGCCCTGTCCTGAGCCAACGTCACCTCACATGCCGTGCTGCAGAGCACCATGAAGTCATAAGCGTTACCGATGGATTCCAGTGAAGTGAAAGCCTTCTCAAAGCGAACCATGTAGTCGTAGGCCTTGATCTCCAGGCACTTTGCCTTCCTGTTCGCCTCCGATACTTCAAAGATCCCCATCGGGATCCTCTCATAAGAACCACCCGCTATCTGCAGGTGATAGAACAGCTCCACCTTCGCATCTTCCAGCGTGTACCGGTTGATCTCAGAGAAAAGCGAAATCCCCATCTCCGCAGCATACACCGTTCCCAGTTCGATCTCCGTAGATCCACAGCACTGGCTTGTGATATACCCGCTGCCCTTGACCATATCATCCTGATCAAACTCATAAACCGTTCCGGCAGTCGTTGTGATCCTGCCGGTCCAGTAGTATTTTCTTGTATTCGCCTTCACTGCTTCCAGGAAAGCATTGCTGACCGGATACAAATGACCACCTCCCTCCGGACATGAAAAAGGAGCCGATGTTACTCGACTCCCTCTCTGCAGCATTGCTGCTAAATCTCTTTTTCTGTTTAGAAGATCTGTCCAGGCAGCTTCAGTTTTTCCTTAGGTTGAAAGTCCTTATCGAACTCTTCCACATCCTCATCACTCACATAATATCCCTGTGGAGTCTGATATACCCCGGTAATTCCATCAAGATATCCGGGAATCAGTTCTTTACAGAGAAAGAATGACGCATCTGCATCCTCCGGTAAATCATGATACCGAATGCCAAACTTACTGGCATAGTCAAAACCGCTCTTGCCATAGAAACCGATGTTTCCTTCAAATAGAACCGCACCAAAACCCATCTCTGCAGCTTTTTCCAAGGAATAGTCTAGCAAAGCCTTTCCATATCCTTGACGTTTCAGTTCTGGTGTAATGCCAATCGGTCCCATCGTCAAAACATCAATCACCCTTCCATCATCAGCCTCGATAATCGTCTTCATGAACATATTCTGTCCGATCAGACTGCCATCCTGCTCCATGACGAAATCAAGTTCCTGGATAAATGCCGGATCATCTCTAAGCACATGGATCACATAATGCTCGCTGCATCCCGGCTTGTATACGTTCCAGAATGACTCCCTGACAAGGTTTTCAACTGCTCTGTAATCGTTCTTTTCTTCCAAACGAATTGCATAGTCATTTTTATTCAATGTTTTTTACCTCCTGAAAACTTGTGACCAAAAGTTGCTTTTCAGCGGGAGGCTTGTTCGATTGTCAGCAAACCTCCCGGTTAGCCCACAATCTCCAGTGTGTTGTACTTTTTCAAACAGCACTCTCCTTAATATGTTTTTTTCGCCTTAGCGGCAAGGACATCATAACATATATCGTCAGTTCCCTCCACATGTTTTAGAACTCTTTCAACGTGAAGGAAACCTCCCACAAGCTCCCATAGCTTGTATCGCTGACCAGCTTCACCTGATACCCGTCAATGTACATCTGCGTGTTTACGATATTCATGGTCTCCATATCCAGGTATCCCACCGTAATGCTCGCCAGCTTCTTATATGCCGAAAACTTATTCAGCCACTTCTTCGATACACGGAAGGTCACTCCGATCTGAACCACGCCTTCCCGGACAACATCCCTCTGCGTGGTTCCTGCTTCCGTTACACCGCCGCTGTCTGCCTCCACATCCGATAAACTCACAGAATAAGAGGCAGGCATCGGGATATTCTCATTATTAAAAACAAGATACAGCAAATGAGCCATCTTACCTGCCTCCACTTCTTAAATTCATTCTCTGCTGAGCCGTCACTACAATCTCATCGATCATGTCCCCGCCGATATAAACCGGGATCACGATATCCCCTGCAGCACCGCCACCGGCCAAAGCCGTATTCAACGCTGTATTGATACCGGAGATCAGATCACCGCTCGATGCAACTGATCCGGAATAACCGCCCTGAGCTGCCATCACCCTCGGTGTAATGGTCAAATCAGAAGTCACGCCGTTCATGGCATTCTCAATCATGCCCCGGCTCTTCTCAATGCCCTTCGCAAGTCCTCCGATAAAGTCCGGCATCCAGCTCTCATAATCCGTCAGCGGACCTTCATCTGGCACGGAGAAATGCAGGAAGCTCCGGATCTTATCCGCAACTGAAGAAACAGCATCTCCTACCTTACCGATCATGGACTTGATGCCGTTCACGATACCGCCGATGAAATCAGCACCCCACTGGAACGCCTGAGATGCCAGATTCTTCACGAAATTGATTGCTTTATCAAATCCGCTCTTCACCACACCATAGATATTTCCGCAGATATTCTTGATGCCGTTCAGCATCGCATTGAAGGCATTCGTCACGCCTGTCTTGATCGCATTCGCCGCATTGGATACGGCAGACTTGATATTGTTCCAAGCTGTCGTGACTGCATTTTTGATTGCGTTCACGATAGTTGTGATCGTATTCTTGATGCCGTTCCAGACCGTTGTAACCGCTGTCTTAATAGCATTCAGCACCGTAGTGATTGCGGTCTTGATCCCGTTCCACGCCGTACTCAGGAAGGTTGAGATCGCATTTACCACAGTCGTGATAACCGACTTAATTCCATTCCAGACTGTCGTGAAAAATGTCTTGATTGCATTGAACACCGTAGTCACGGTATTCTTGATCGTGTTCCACGCCGTTGTCAGGAACGTGCTGATCGCGTTCACCACTGTCGTGAAAATGTTCTTGATTCCTTCCCACAGTCCGGAGAAGAAATCTTTTATAGCATTCCAGACCGTTGTTGCCGTTGTCTTGATTGCTTCCCATGCCGCCTTGAAGAAAGCCTTCAGCGCCTCCCAAACAGCAATGGCAATTTCTTTAATGCTCTCCCACAGGTCGATCCAAAACTGTCGGAACTCTTCGCAGTTGTTCCAGAGATAGATAAATGCCGCCACCAAAGCCACAATAGCTGCGATGATCAGCACATACGGATTCGCCGCACATACTGCATTGAAGGCAGCAAAGACTCCCTTCGCTGCATTGATCACGCCTGCCAGCTTCGGCACCAGAGTCATAATGGTACCGACCGCAGAGATCACTTTTCCGACTATGATCAGTATCGGTCCGATTGCAGCCGCCACCAGGGCAATCGTGACAATAACCTTCCTGGTTCCCTCGTCCATCGAATTGAGCCAGTCCACAAACTTCTGGATCCAACCCACAATCGTCCGGATCGCAGGCATCAGAAGCTCACCAAAGGAAATTGCCAGTTCTTCCAGCTGGGACTTCAGGATCTGCAGCTGACCGGCAAGGTTATCGTTCATGGTCTCAGCCATACTTGCTGCAGAACCATCACAGTTATCAATCGCACTGGAAAGCTTGTTGATATCCGCTTCTCCGGCGTTCATCAGAGCCAGGAATCCGGACATTGCATTCTTGCCGACAAGACTTTCAGCCGCTGCCGCCTTTTCAGATTCAGACAAGCCTGAGAAAGCCGTCCTGCAATCAGCCAGAATATCCGACAGCTCTCTCATGGAGCCGTCAGCGTTTGTCGTTGCAATCGTAACCTCTCCAATGGAAGATCCGCAGATCTTCACCTCTCCGGACAGGTTATTCATAATCGTCCTGAGAGCAGTACCAGCCTGAGAGCCTTTAATGCCCGCATTGGCCATCAGGCCGATCGCTTCCGCCGTATCCTCCGCAGAGAATCCCAGAGCACCGGCGATCGGAGCGCAATACTTGAAGGTCTCGCCCATCATGGAGACATTCGTATTCGCGTTACTCGAAGCTGCCGCAAGGATATCCGCGAAATGCCCGGAGTCCTGCGCTGTAAGTCCAAAAGCTGTCAGCGCATCCGTTACGATATCAGAAGTCGTTGCCAGATCCTCACCGGAAGCCGCAGCCAGGTTCATGACACCTTCGATACCGGAAAGCATATCCTCTGTCTTCCAGCCGGCCATCGCCATGTAGTTCATGGCTTCTGCCGCCTCGGATGCAGAGAACTTTGTCTTCTCACCCATCTCACGGGCTTTATCTCTTAATGCTTCCAAATCCGAACCTGTCGCACCGGATACCGCAGCAACCTTGCTCATGGCGGAATCAAAATCAGCGGCAGTCTTCACCGCCGCCGTACCTAATCCCACAACGCCCAGAGTCACAGGCATGAACTTCTTTCCGACATTGGTGACATTGTCACCAACCGTCTTCAGCTTTTCGCCTTTTGCAGCGATCTCCTGAAGAGCCGTGCCGGACTGTCTTGCCTGTTCCTCCAAAGACTTCAGCTTCGCCTCGGTCTCAGCGATCTCACGCTGCAGGCCATCATACTGATCCTGCGTGATCGTTCCATCCTTAAGAGCCTGCTCTGCCTGTTCGGCAGCCGTCTTCAAGGTCTCCAGCTTTTCCTTTGTTTCCTTGACGGCATCCCCCAGGAGCCTGTGCTTCTGAGCAAGCAGTTCCGTGTTCCCCGGATCAAGTTTCAGGAGCTTATCGACATCACGCAGCTGGCTCTGAGTATTTCTGATCTCTGTATTTACGCCCTTCAGGGCTGTCTGTAGTTTGGTAGTATCGCCGCCAATCTCAACGGTGATACCCTGGATCCGTCCAGCCATCTATGTCCCTCCTTCCTGATTTTGGGCAAAAGAAAAGAACCGGTCTCCCGATTCTTCTCAAAGTAATTATCATCTTGTTTTTATTCGTTTCTGTACTTTAAGTACTGTACAAAACGCTTTACTGCTGTTGATGCCGTTTTCTGGTTTCTCATTGCAAGAGCAATCTCTCTATAAAATGGTTTTGTGAAGCTTCGTATCTCCACATCATATGGGATTCTTTTCAGGATTAATCTTGGAAGTATCCCAATCCCAAGCCCACTTTCAACCATGGACATGATCGCGTAATCATCCCATGTGGTAAACCGAATATCCGGCATAACTTTATTTTGTTCCAAGAACTCCGATACCTCGGTTTTTCCTCCATGCTCCAATAACATGAACGGCTCATCCTGAAGATCAGCAGGCTTAAGCTTTTCCTTTTTTGAAAGCCTGTGATTCTTTGGAAGTACAGCCACCAGTTCATCCTTTTCGAGAAATATGGTCTCAAAATTACTTCTTGTAGGTAATCTTAAAAACCCGCATTCAATCCGCCCCTCTGAAAGCCATTCCTCAATTTCCGCATAATCTCCTAAGAGCAGCTCGTACTGAATCCCCGGATAATCATTCTGAAAAGCTTGTATAATCCTTGGAATCCAATGTGTTGCCACGCTTGAAAAAGTTCCAATCCGAATCAGTCCCTGCTGAAGTCCGTTCAGTTCAGCTACCTCGTCCTGCATCATTCGATAATCATCCGCAAGTGCCTGTGCAAATGGAAGCAGTGCCATCCCATCGGATGTTAACTGTACACCTGCCCGGCTTCTCTCCAATAGATTCACATGCCATTCCTGTTCCAGGTCTGCAATCATCTTGCTTACGGATGACTGCGTATATCCAAGGACTTCCGCTGCCTTTGTAAAGCTCCCGTACTCCACAGTCTTAATCAGAGCCTGATACTTTTGAATGTTTCCGTCCATTTCTTTTCATTCCTTTTTTCGATTTATAGCATGAATTTCATTCGCTTTTTTCATTTTATCAAACGTGCTATTCTTATTCAAGAATGATTTGAAAGAAGGTGCTTGATGATGATACATGTAAGTGAACCACGAACGGACTCTCCACTTCATTATAAAAATGAACTTCAGTTCCTTGTATATAAAACCCTGAATGAATTACAAATTCCATATCAGCGCGTCGATACCGATGAGGTAATCACGATGGAGGATTGCAGCTCCATTAACCAAAAGCTTGATATGAAAATGGTAAAAACACTCTTCCTATGTACACGCCATCAACAGGATATCTTTTTGTTTATAACTTGCGGAGATAAGCGTTTTGATTCAAAAACATTTTCAGCCACACTGGGGATATCCCGTGTGTCATTTGCTCCGGAAGAAACAATGCATAATATACTAGGAACAAATATAGGTGCTGCAACTATTTTCAGCACACTTCTTTCTTCAGCAAAAGATGTCCACATTATCATTGACTCTGAAATTTTACAGGAAGAATACTATGGGTGCAGCGATGGTACAACTACTGGTTATCTGAAACTGAAAACCTCTGATATCACAGACCGGCTTCTTCCATACACAGGTCATGTTTTCGTAACCATCTAAAAGGAGGAAGCCCATGAACCGTAATCTGACCAAATATATCATTGGCCTCCTGTTGTTTGGATCGAACGGCGTGGTGGCCAGTTTTATTGGACTTCCAAGCCATGACATTGTCTTTTGGAGATCCATCCTCGGAGGTCTCCTCCTCACAGCCTTGTTTTTCCTGACCGGAAACCGAATCACCTGTCATCGCCATAAAAAAGATTTACTCTTCGTCATTCTTTCCGGTGCAGCAATGGCGGCAGACTGGCTCCTTCTGTTTGAAGCCTATTCCAGGATCGGAGTCAGCCTTGGCATGATCATAAATTATTGCGGGCCGGTCATCGTTATTCTTTTCTCAACGTTTATTTTCAGGGAAAAGATCACCGTCAAGGCCATCTTCGCATTGAGCTTTGCGCTTACCGGCGCTGTCCTGATCAGCTGGCAGGGTGCAAACAATGGCATCGACAAACTCGGACTCATGCTTGCGGTATTATCCGCTTTTGCTTACGCCGCAATGGTGATCTTTAACAAGTTGTCCAAGGAAATCAAAGGAACAGAAAATGCAACCATCCAGCTGTTATCTACAATGATCATCGTTGCTGTATATGTTGCCATAAAGCAGGGAGTCCATTTCACAATTCCGTCCGGAAGTGTTTTTCCGGTTTTATGGATAGGTCTTTTGAACACCGGGCTTGGATGTTACTTTTATTTTTCATCCCTTAGTTCTCTCCCCGCTCAAACTGTTGCCGTTTTCGGATACCTAGAACCCCTTTCAGCAGTGTTCTTTTCTGTGCTGATATTACAAGAACGGATGCTGACACTTCAGCTCATTGGATCCTTCCTGATTCTTACAGGTACTATTCTGCTGAATATCCGCAGAAGAAAAACTCTTGATCAAAATCGATCCATATCATCCTGAGATGCCAAGGTGCTATATGCTCCCTGGTTCTCATCGTTCTGCATTTCCGTGTACATATCGTTGATGGTTCCGATAGTCAGAAGATCCATCTCCCCAATCTGCACACCAAGCTGCACCGCCCTCAGTAACAGGAGCGGCGTTGTCATTTCCCGGTCAGTCGCTCGAAGTTTTTTTTACTTTCCACCTGCGTCTGCACATTCAAACCCCAGAGCTCAATGATCTCCGGCAGCACCTGATAGATGGAAAATGTGCCGAACTGATCCAGCCACTCATCCGGTGTATCCGGAACACCCTGCGGATCCGCATGCTTCGCCATGATGTAGCTGATATCCTCGAATAGCTCCAGCGAAAAAGAATCCAGAGCAGAGTTTTCCGGATCGTTCTCATCAATGCTCTTCTGCAGGTCATGAAGATCCTTATAAATGTCTCTGTGGAACTTGTTTCTGTATATTCTTGGAATGGCAGCGGAAGCCCTGAAAGTCACATCCTTGCCATCAATATTCACTGTCTTTGTAAGTGCCATTTCACTTTCCTCCAATCACAAGAATGGGCAGAGCCTAAGCCCTGCCCTTAACCCTTATCAACCCTGTCCGTTCTTTGTTACCGTTACGGTATAGGCCGTGCTGGTACATCCGGTCTTGCTTGCGATCACCGTCACGGTATTGGTTCCGCTCGCCCAGGTCGCATCATTGCCGCTGGTATGAGCCACCCCGTTCACAAGGATCGTAACCGCTGTTCCGCTTGCTGCAGTAGCAGATACCGCATCCTCATCATTCACGGTCTCAGCCGTATAGGAAGTGGTTCCTGCATCAAAAGCAGGCGTAAGCGGAAGGCTTCCGATCGTAATCCCGGTAAGAACCGCAGATACCTGTGCATGCTCCGTCTGATAAACATTGGAATACCATCCGTTATAAACCGCATCTGACGTATTCGCACCGGTCTTCACCTTTACAAGACCATTCGGAAGTGGAGTCGCTGTAATCTCCAACTTCTCGGTCTGTACTTCCTTACTATCCTCATTGGTCTTGCCTTCGATGGTCGGTCTTGCTGCAGTACAGTAATACATGCAGTGCCTGATCTTTTTCTTGTCCCCTGAGAACTCGAAAAGCAGAGCGAAATGCTCCGGCTCCACCGTAGAATCCTCTACCAGGACACCGTTGCTGTCTTCCGTTTCCTTCAGGATGTCCTTCCTGAAGCTGTCCGGAATCAACGCGATCTCCAGATCACCCGAATAACCGTTATTGGCCACCGTGGTGTAATACACCATATCGTCCGCATAGAACGGCTCGGTATCACCCTCCGGATCCAGCGACAGATTCACCGCTCCGGGAATCGCAACAGGCGTACCAAATGTCACGGCATTGGTATCCGGATCAAGCGTCGCCTTCGCATAATGGCAGTTCTTAAGGCCGAACTTCACCTTGTTGTTTGTACTCGGCATAATTAACCTCTCTTTCCGCTATACCGTCATCTGGTACAGCACTTCGTATAGTTTTTCTGATTCGATCCATACCTCTGATTTGTTCCAGAACAGTTCATGGGCATTCAGCACCGCCTCGACCCTGTCTTCCAGTTCCGGATCCTTTTCATCGGTATAAAACTCAATGCTCAGGTTGGAAAACTCCATGTACACCACGTTGTCCGCAGCAAAGTTCTCCGAACCCGGAAATAAAAAGCAGATGAATGGCGGATCAGGACTTTCCCCTTCTGCGAAATGGTCATATGCAAAAGGGATCTCCGTCTTAGCCAGCATCTGCATTACATCTTCATGCGTCATCCTTCTTCCTCCCGATCTCGATAATGCATTCCGCAGCATGACGGCAAACCGGGCAGTTATAGGGATAACCATGACAATCCTCGCCCCTCCGGGTACCGTGATAGAAAAGGACTCCGATCACGGATATCCCTATGGCGATCATGAATAACAAAAGCAATATCTCCATCTTTAACCGCCTTTCTGCAGGTCACGCTCGATATCCCTTGTCAGCTGCTCGATACCTGCCTGCTCCGCCGGCGCGATATGAGGAAAAGCCCTTGTCCTTCCACCGCCGCGCTTCGCATGACCAAACTCCAAAAGATGTGTCAGCTGGTACCGTTTGGAATGCACTACAATCTTGATGGAATCGGATGTTTCCCTGGTCTTCTTCACAGCCCAGCTCTTGGAATACTTTCCCGTCTTCTTCGGAGCCGTGCTTTCGATCTGCTGCTTTACGGTCTTGCCCGCCTTCTGGACATCCTTCTTCAGGTCATCCGCAGCAAGCTTCGCGTATTCCTCCATACCCTTCATCACGGTATCCGCCAGCTGGTCGATCTTTATCGTCTGTGCCATCAGCGCCGCTCCTTCCTGCAGGTGAACTTCAATGACTTCTTCCGGAAGTTCATATGGTCAATGTTCACGATGTTGTAGATTTCATCCATGAACATCACCCGGAAATGCGTGGAATCGATTGCAGCAGCCTTCCGGCAGTACCGGACAGATACAGTCATAGAGAAATCCTCAACCGTAGTTCCGGCAGCCTGTTCTTCCTTGGAACTCGCCAGGCCTTCTCCGCCGATCGTGGCGAAGCAGGTATAGTAATCCGTCCAGGCATTCTTGTGATTGCCGTACTTGTCGGTCACTGTTTCATTCTTCTGGAATGTCACTTTAGATCTCAAAGCTGCCACATCCATCAGAATCCCTCCTTCCGGCTGCCGAACAGCAGAGCCCGAAGCGTCAGATCCATCGCATGATGATCGGCTTCTTCCCTGTGCTCATACAGATAAGCCACCGTGAACATCACAGCGATCTTCCCATTCTGAGCCGCATCCAGGTCCGTCTCATCGTCAGTCCGCAGGATATCCATGCACTGCTTCACGCCTGCCGTTATGAAGTTTTCCAGCAAAGAATCATCATCCTCGAAATCGATTCTCAGATAATTCTTCATCTCTTCCACAGTCACGATCATCTGACATCACCTCACAATAAAGGCGGCAGATTACTCCACCGCCTTACTCTTACTCTCAGCTTTCGCTTGTAGGCTCCACAATCTTGATCCTGTAAGCCGTTTCAGCATATCCGTCAGCCCACAGAGTGAAGTTATCAACGGATTTCTCCGTATTATCACCTGCAAGCACCAGATCAGCTGCAACCCAGCGGACAAAATATCCTGCTGAAAGATCACAGGCCGTTGCCTCAGCGACATCCTCATCGCCCAGGGCAGAACCGTTGTAGTACAATCCAGTAATCGGAGAAATGCCGACACCCAGACCGATACCAAGCCACTTGTGAACGCCCCAGCCATTGCCGCCGTCAAAATCCTTAAGGTTCTTCACCTTATCGGACAAAGTGATCGTGATCTCATGGGTATCATCGTCCACCGCCACACTGGAAATCTTTCCGGTGTTATACTGACGATCCGCATGGCCGGAAACACTGTCCGTTACCGCCGCATACTGCATGGCGAAAGCATCGCCCACCATAAGCCCGGCATTCTTCAGATTCGTAATCAGCGTGTTCAAAGTTGTGCGGACTTTCGCAGCCGAATCACTGGTTACGTCAGCTGTACTCATATTCGGAAGCAGGCCGTTGTCATATACGATCTTCCCGCCGATATGGGTGACCTCGCCGCCCTGCTCCGTATAATTCTTTGCGTTATATTCGCCCATCTCTTACCTCCATATCCGGGCTGCCGCTTTTTACACGGCAGCCCCATTGTCTGCTAACCTTACGCCTTCATCTTCAGGAGCTTGATGCCTTCAGGAAGGATTACCTTGCCGTCAACACGCTCGGTTGCGACAAAACCAACCTGTCCGTTAGTGCTGTAAAGCTCATTGAGTCTCTGTACGGTCCTGCCGGAACGGTCAGCGATCCAGTAATTCTTGAAATCACCGAACGCAACAGAGAAAGCACCGGCTTCCATCTGCGGTACATAAGGACTGGTATAAAGGTCATAGCCCAGAAGCTTGTCAGGCTCGCCCGCCTGAAGGGAAGGCTGCCACAGATACACTCCGTTGCCGTCCTTCAGCTTCCTGATTGCGGAAATAGTCGCGTCATTCGCAAGGAACTTCGCGTTTCTGCGGTAAGGGCTCTTCAGCGCATACACAAGGCTGATAAGCTCATCCGCTGTCACAGCGGTAGAAGATGCGGCAGTCACACCCACCTGTCCGCCGTTCGCGGTAAAGATACCCGTAGGCTGTCCGGTTCCGGTACCGACGCAGAACGCCTCTTCCTCAGCAATACCGAACGCCCTCGCAAACTCATTGGCGATATAGCTTTCCAGATCGAACATGGAATCCTGAAGAAGCTCGATGGAAACCTTCACGAGATCCGTAAGCTTAAACGCATCAATGGTCTTCTGGTCGAAAGAAGGATCACTCTCGGTATAAGCGCCGTTCTCAGCCGTCCACTTTGCCTCGGAATGGGTAGCGGCAACCGGGATCTTTCTCTCAGCGCTTGTGGTAATGACCTTCGCAAGACCTCTCACCACGTTCGCCTCATCCAGCCCCGTCACGATCTGTCTCTCAAACTCTTCCGGCACAAGATAACCGCCGTCCGCCTGCACGCCCTCGGAAAGAACATTATGCACAAGCCTCTTTCCACGGAGATGCGCACCGAAATCTTCCTTGTAAGCATTGGAAGCACGCCCGGTCTTCTCATCCGGCTTCTGCATTGCAGGTCTTCCGGTAAGGGGCATATTCACAGGCTTGTTGAACTCAGCCTCCCTTGCCTCGGCTCTCTGCTGACGGTCGATAGCCGCGGTCAGATCCTCGATTTCCTGCTCCATACGGCTGTAAGTCGCATTATCTTCCGCAGACAGAACGCCGTTCTCATTCTCGTGGGTATCCACAAAGTTCTTCGCGGTCTCCCACACCTTCGCTCTCTTCTCGATCATTTCTTTGATAGTCATAGGTTTTATCCTCCCTTAAATGAATCTCTTGATAAAATTCAAGCGTTCCCTGATCTCATCGCAGGAACGCCCGTTATCAGTTACCTGTTCAGTTGCCACACCCTCATCAGGTGCCTTGATATGACACTTCGCCACAATCTTGTCCATCAGCGAATTTGTCACCGCCGCCCTGGAATAGAGCATCGACACATCCGGCACTTCCAGATCCTCGACAGCATCCTGCCTCTGCAGAATGTCGTCCGCGAAACCAAGCTCAACCGCCTTGTGCGCGTCCATCCAGGTCTCCGCATCCATCAAGTGCGAAATCTTTGTCCGGCTCATGCCGGTCTTGATCTCATAAGCGTTCATGATGGATTCCTTCACCTCAGCCAGCATGTTGATCGCCTTTTGCATCTCCGCAGTATCGCCGAACGCGATAGTCGCCGGATTATGAATCATCATCATGGACACGGGGCTCATAAGAACCTTCGTCCCCGCCATCGCAATTACGCTTGCCGCCGATGCCGCAATGCCATCGATCTTCACCGTGACATCGCCCTTGTAGTCCATAAGCATGTTGTAGATCTGAGCCGCCGCCACGCAGTCACCACCCGGACTATTGATCCAGACCGTGATGTTTCCAGTCCCGGCATTCAGCTCATCTCTAAAAAGAGCCGGTGTGACATCATCGTCAAACCAGCTCTCTTCTGCTATGGTTCCATTCAGGAAAAGCACCCGATCATTGACCTCTTCGCCTGAAGCCTGGTCTCTGATCTTCCTGCTTTTCCAGTTCCAAAACTTCTTCATCGGATTTTTCCTCCTTCCCGTTTCCGTCCGCCGCAAATATCCCGGCATCCTCCAGCTTCGTCATGTTTCCATTAATCAGGTAAAGATCTCCGCCCTGTTCCGCCGGGATCCTGTCCAGATTTTCCAGTTCACGGATATCATTGGCAGACATCCAGCCGTTCTGTCTGGCTGTCGCGTAGCCGTTCATCCTGCTCTGATAATCTCCACGGAGCAGACCATCCACATTGAACTTAAAGAAGTATTTCTTCTTCTCATCCGGAGTCAGCAAGGCTCTCACCATTGCCTGCTCCCAACGGCTTACCCAGGGATCCAGCGTGTACTTCACGAACTCCAGCGACTGCTGCTCAATGTTATTGAAGCTGGACTTTTCCAAGTCTCCGATCATATGAGGCGGCACACGGAAGATCCTTGCGATCTCATCGATCTGAAACTTCCTTGTCTCCAGAAACTGAGCCTGCTCCGGGCTGATACTGATCGGTGTGTACTTCATTCCTTCTTCCAAAACAGCAATCTTATTCGCATTGCCGCTTCCTCCGAAGGTAGCCTGCCAGCTTTCTCTCACCTTGCTCGGATCCTTGATAGTCCCCGGATGCTCCAGTACACCGGAAGGAGCCGCACCGTTCGCAAAGAACTTGCTGCCATACTCTTCCGTGGCGATTGCCAGGCCGATCGCATTCTTCGCCATTGCAATCGGCGAATACCCAACCAATCCGTCAAAGCCAAGCCCCGGAATGTGCAGTACATCATGAGGCTGGAGCCTTACGGTTCTTCCAACCTTATTGGTGCCCTTCCTGCCGTCCACATCGTCCGAATCATA
>Ga0129307_1001486_pt1 | contig 24484 bp, 3 predicted proteins | sample P1105metagenome_FD_94437 | JGI IMG/M metagenome (GOLD analysis project Ga0129307, IMG submission 94437) | Capybara group fecal microbial communities from Wisconsin, USA - P1105 metagenome | ecosystem: Host-associated > Mammals > Digestive system > Large intestine > Fecal | place: USA: Wisconsin...
ACTGTTCTGCTGGTTACCGCCGGGATTGTTGTTGGCGTTGTCGAGGACGTTGTTCTGGTCGTTGTTGAGAGCGTTGTTGGCGTTATTGGCGACATCGGGATTGACCTGGTTCGCGCCGTTGTTAGCGGCATTGTTGATGTTGGCGTCCTCGGGGTTGGCGCCGCCGGTCCCGAGGGTCGAGATCTTGCCGCCGATCCAGTCGCCGAGGCTTTTAGAGCCCTTGAGGATGTTGCCAGGCAGGTTCACGATCGCGTCGTACCAGTGCGACTGAGGCTCGCCGCCCTGCTCTTCCTTGGTCTTTGCGGCGCTGCCGGCCACGGCCACGGTGTTGACGTGCGCGCCGGTGTACGCGTTCACGTTCAGCGCGTCGGCGGCAATAAAGGCGCCCGTGACGGGGTTCGTGTCGTCGCTGAAAATCGCGTCGAAATCGGCCACGCGCGCCACGCTTTCAAAGGTAAGCGCGTCGATGGCCACGGCAAAGCCCAGCGCCTTGTCGTCGGCCGTCTGAATGGCGATGGCCGAGTTGGTGACGTAGTTTTCCGACTCCGAGCTGATCGTGATCGACGGGGCTTTCAATGTGGCCTCGTCGTCGGCGCGCACGCGTCCGGACAGCGACTGCGCCAGCACGTTGAGCTGCCCCTGGAAGCCGAACTTGCCCGCCTTGGCAGCCGACAGGTTGGCAACAAGCTGCATCGACGAGTCGTTCGCGGTCAGCTTCATGCTGCGACCGCTTTCCAGCACCGCGCCCTTGTGCACGTTCACGTCGTTCTGCGTGTCGAAGCTGTCGATCAGGATCGTGCCGCCCACGCCGCTGCCCGTGTTCTTGGCGATGATGCCGCCGATCAGGTTGGCGTTGACGCCGCCGATCAGGGCCATGTCGCTGCGGGTGGTGCCGCGCACGCTCAGATCGCCCCCGGCGCTGAGCCTCACGCCGCGGGCGATACCCACGGTATTGCTGACGCTCCAGTTGGGCCAGGTGAAGCTGCCGCCGCCGCTGCCGTTGCTCTTGTCGCCGTTGTTGGTGACGGCCACGGACCGACCGTAGACGTTGGCGTAGGAAGCAAAATCGAGGAACTCCATCGCGTCAGGGATGAACTGGATGGCCGACGTGACGGTGCCCAGGTAGGTGAACGCGCCGCCGATGAAGCCGCCGATGGCCGTGCTGTAGTTCTTGAAGCCCTGCCAGTTGGACAGATCGGCGTCGTGGTAGTCGTCGCCGAGGTATTTGTTGGCCTCTTCCCAGGCCGCCATCGACTCTTCACCCGTGGCGTAGGACTTGAGCTGCTCCCAGTCCTCCCTGAGTTTGTCGATGAGCCTGCCGACACGGTCCCACTCGACGCGGGCCGAGGACTGGATGTCGATATCGCCGCCGGCGTTCATCTGCGCGCCCTGCCCGATATCGACCGAAGCCTCCAGCTTGGCGCGGTCGTAGGTGATCGCGAAGCTGTACGAGTTGGACATGCGCTCATCCTGCGACGTGAAGTCGCTGCCGCCCACCGCCGACATCGAGGTCCAGTGATGGTCGCCCACCACCGACGCAGCGTCGATCCTGATGTCGCCGGGCGTAACGATCTTGACACCGGGCGCGACTGTAAGGTTCGCGCTCTGCGAGGGGGCCGAGCCGTCGAAGAAATCGACGCCCGTGTACATCACGGCAAAGCCCCATTTGCTGCCGTAATTGTCGCCGCCGGCGGCGTTGCCGCTGCCGTAACGGTACTGCTCGGGCAGGCCGATCTTATTGGCAAGCCGGCCGTAGATCGATTTATAGATCGGCCCCGTCAGGTTCGCCTTGAGCTGCTCACCAAAAAACAGCGCCGTGCTCGTGCGGTTGTTGGCCCCGACGGTCCAGGTACCCGTGTCGTCCAGCGCCGTCAGCGACACCGTGCCGCCGGCGGTAAGATCGGCGCCGATATCGGTGCGCGCGCCGGTGGTCACGAACGTAGCGTTCAGCGCCGTGCTGCCAGGCGCGTGCGCCTGCGTCAACGACGTGGCCTGCGTGGTGATGTCGTTGGCAACAGTGGAAGCTACGGTCAGCGCGCCGCCCGCTTTCACCTTCGCGCCCTTGGCGACGGTGACGCCGGCAGTGTTGTCAAGATCGGCCCACAGCAGCGCGATCGTGAACGGCGACTGCTGATCGAAGTTTTTCGGCGCGGCCGTGGCCGTCAGCGAAGTATTCAGCACCGACCTGGCGTCGATCTTCATGTCGGCGCCGGCGCTGATGTCGCCGCTTATCGTCACCGCAGCCGTTCCCGTCTGATTCGAGACGATGACACCAGCGGCAGGCACCTTGTTGGACCAGTCGTACTTGACCAGCTCCAAAAAGCCCACCGATGTGCCGGCCTTTACGCCCACCAGGCTTTCGGCATGCAGCTTTAAATCTTTGCCGGCGTGCAGCCTGGCGCCGCTTTCGACGGCGATCACCGCCTCCGTTTTCAGATTTGTGTACGAGCCGTCGATCTCGACGCCGGAGAAGTCGTCAAGCAGTTCTTTGGCCACGTTTACGCCCTTTTCGCCGAAGAACGTGTCCTCGCGGTAGTTCCAGACGCGCGCCGCAGCAAATATGTCGCCGTCAGCAGAGACCGTGCTGCCGCTTTTGGCCGTGACTGTAGCCTTGGGCGCGGCGTTGAACGTCGGCGTGCCAGTAAACGGCGTCTCCTTTTTGCCGGCGTCCACATCTTTGTCGGCTTCGGAATCGTACGTAGGGGCGCCGGAGGCACGGGCGCGCATCACGACAGAACCGGCCGCCTCGATGGCACCGGCGTGCTCGATCTTGGCCTCGCCGCCGTCAGCGGCGATCGCTTCCAGCCGCACGCTGCCGTCGCCGTCGCGCGTCAGCTTGAGCGAGTCGGCATTCACCGAAACGCCGGAACCGGAGATGTCGTCCAGCTTGACGAGCGAGCCGAAGTCGAGCGTGCGCGTGTCCAGCTTTGCCCCAGCCGCCGTCTCGATCTTGGCGGCCTTCAGTTCGATGCCGCCGGGCGCCGAAACGCGTCCTTTGACGACGATGCTGCCAGCTTTATCCAGGGCCACGTAGCCCTGATCCATCAGCTTGAACTTGGCGTGCGCCCACGGCTCGCTCTGGCCCAGGATGGCATCGTAGGTGCTCTGGTCGGCGATGATGGCCGAAAACTTGCCGGCGTTGATCGCGCCTTGTTCGCCGACGATCATGCCCTTGGGCGAGATGAACAGCAGATGCCCGCCGATCTTTTTGGCCTCGGCCTTGAGCGCGTTGACCGTGCCCTGCACGTCGATCTTGGCATCGACGAAGTTGTAGAGCTTGCTGGTGCCGCCGGGCAGCACCATGTTGGCGATGTGGCCTTTATCGAGCGTAAACGCGGAAAAGCGGTTGAACGCGGCGTCGCCGTTCTTTTTGCTGGTGGTGACGGTGAATTTTTTGCCGTCGCTGCTCTTGGTGACCGTCGTCGAGTTCTTGTAGCTGTCGTGCACAGTCAGGTCGGACGCGGCAGCTGGAAGCGGCGCCAGGACCGTGCTGGCAGAAAGCGCCGCCGCGATGATCTTGTCGGCAAAATTCTGCCGGCGCGCCTTGATGCGTTTTTTCTTCTTCTGTGCCATCGTTGTTACTCCTGTCCGAATGAAATATCTGTATTGAACGCAGCGCGCTGGAAGCATCGCTGCCAGAGGACACACTCCATGCTGCGGCTGAGGGGGAACGCCCGCGTTTCATTCACTGCCGTTATTTTGTTGAAACAGCCTTCGTCGAAAAACAAAAGCCAAGCGAATCGAACGTTCATGCAACGTGCCTCCTGCGTCAGCAAAGTCTGCCCCTTCTAATCTTCTTTCAAATTATAACTTGGTAAGAGGGTTTTTGCGACTTACAATGGGTCACCAGCATAAAAATCACAGACGTTGCCGTATCAAATTTCGTCGCTTCTATCTCAATCACCGAAACACAGCGATATAATCACTTTCAGTCATCCTTCGTTCAATATACATTCTTGCGCTCGCATGAGCGTGTCTTCCCGGCACAAAAAACGGCGGCCGGCTCGAAATTTATCGGGCCGGCCGCCGTTTGTACCTGCTGCTACGCAATAATTCATATTCTTTCGCGATTAAAAAGCTCATCGCGATACCGCTGCCAGGGCTACTTTCCGCTCACGCTCAGCGGCCGTTCGGCCGCATCCATGTCGACGATCTCCTCCGGCAGCCAGTAATCGTACTCGTCGAGATTGATCTCGATATCGTCGCTGCCTGCCTGGAGATTAGGATCGGGCACGCGCCGGTCACGCGGCGGCCACAAGATCACCGCATCGCGGTCGTACGGCTCGACGTCTGCGTTCTGGAGCAGATCGCGCACGTGGAAGTTGAACGGATCATTTGGCATCAGCGAACCGCCATAGGGGAAGTAGACGCGGATCTTTGTGCCCTGGGTGAGCGTTCCCGCGAGCTTAGGACCTTCGAAATGACGCACGCCGACGCCGCCGTCAAGTCCCGCCGTGACGCGCCAGAAATCCAGATAGCCGCGCTCAAGCAGCACGGCCGTGTCGAGGCCGGAAGCGCGCACTTCGTGGAACTTGATGCGGGCCGCCGACGAGCCGAGGCCAAGGATCCAGGCGTTGCCGCCTGCCGTGGCGTCGTTGAACGTCATGTCGCCGTACGTGTGCACGCGCACGTCTTTGCCTGCGTTCAGGTCGTTTCCGGTGAACGTCGACTGCGACAATGCCGCGAGGAACTGCCCGGCCGAGAGGTCGCGGGCGCTGATCTCGAACGCGCTTACCGACAGATCGCCGCCCGCCGAAGCATCCGCGTTCAGCGCAGCGCTGCCTTCAGCTTCAAGTTCCACATCGCCGCGGGCTTCGATCGCGCCGTTCACGGTCAGATTTTCCCCGGCGGACGCCGTCAGATTACTCACCGTTGCCGGACCGTCGAGCACAACGCCGGCGTTTTGCGACTTCAGCGTGAAATCGCCGCCATTCAGGGCACCGCGTACAGCGACATCCCGTGAAGCCGTCAGCGACGCTTCATCAGCCGTCAGGCCGACGGTCGTGATGCTGCCGGCAGCGGATGCAGTGATCTCGCGAGCGCTCACGCTGCCGCCCATATCCGTATTGCCGCCTGAGACCGTCGTCAGCGTGCCGCTTTGCACTTCGCCGTTCAGAGCAATGTCGCCCGAATTTCTCAGCGTCGTGCTGTCGGTCACAAAGATCCCATGCGCCGGTGCGATCGTCTCCCTGGCAGAGATAAGCAGGTTCCGCGCGCGGATGTCCTCCTCTACTGTCACGTCGGCATTGCGCGAGATCAGCGCGATGTCGCCGCTGGCTTTGACGCGGTCGCTCACAAGGATGCGGCCGCCGGCAACGGAGGTCAGGTCGACCGTTTCGATCGCGCCCGCCAGCGTTGTCTCGCCGCCCGACTCGGTAGAGAGATGCTCGCTCTTCACGCTGCCGCTCACAGTCACGTCAGCCGACGAGGTAAAGCGCGCGGTATTCGTCACTGTCACCCTGCGCAGGATCTCCAGAGTTTCCTTTGCGTTCACAGTCACGTTGTCGGCGTTCAGGTCGGTCGTCACATCCACCGACGCGCCGCTTGAAGTCAGCGTCACGTTCCGTGCCCTGTTTGCGACGGAAGCCGTCAGGGCGCCGGCAGCTTCGGCGTTCAGGTCGCCGATGTGCGGTGCGTTCAGTTTCAGCGCGTTTGTGTCGTACACCGAGGCGCTGTCAGCGCTCAGGTTCAGCACCTCCATGTCGTTGCCGCGGTCTTCCATGCTCACATGTCCGCCGGCGTTCACGTCGACGGTCGGAACGATCGTCCGCGCCAGCGTCACGTTTTTGCCGGCTTTCACCGTCAGCGCCTCAGCCGTCGTCGTTCCCTTCACGGTCACGTTTCCCCCGGCCGTCAACTGCGGATCATCAGCAGTCAGCGAGCCATCAACAATGATGTCAGCTCCGGCATCAAGCGAGGCATTTTTCGCCGTCACGTTTTCAGTCGTCAGGTTGCCGCCGGCGTTCGCTGTCAGATCGTACGCGTCCACATCGCTCAGCGTCGCATTGGCGCCGCTGGTGACCGCCAGCGCGCCGACAATCGCCGCGCCATTCACAGTAACGTTCCGTCCCGCATCGAGCGTTGCTGCAGCGCCGTTCAGGGTGCCGTCCACGGTGATGTCGCGCGATGCTGCGATATCGACTGTCTGCTGTGCCGTGACCGCACCGGTCGTGATCGAGCTGCCGGCACGGGCCGTCACAGTTGCGGCCTTTACGTCGCCCAGCATCGTGTCGGATCCGCTTTCAGCCCTCAGCGTCTCGGCCGTCGTCGTTCCCTTCACTTTCACGTTCGTGCCGGACGACAGCTTCACCTCATTGCCCTTGAGAGCGCCGTTCACGGCGATGCTGCCGCCGGCGTCCAGTGTTACATCTGCGCTCGACTTCAGCTCTGCGGTCGTCAGGTCTTCGCCCGCGTCAACTGTTACCGCGCCGTCAGCGTCGATAGCGCCGTCAAACTTCGCGCTGCGGCCTGCGCTTGCCGTCAGGGTGCCGCCTGCAAACGGCGAAAGCATGATCACATCGCGCGAAGCAGCCAGCGTCAGGTCTTCAGCCACTTTCACGTCTTTGCCGAGGATGATGTCGCTCGAAGCGCCCGCAGCCACAGCTTCCAGCTCATGAGCCGCAAACGTGCCGCGAACTTCGATGCTGCCGGCAGAAACGTTCAGTTCTGCCGCATTCTCCACGTTCACAGGCTCGTTCAGCTCAAGATCGTCATGCGCCCTGACGGACAGCTTTCCTGCCGTGATCGGCCCATCGAAGACGGCAGCGCCGTTTTGTGCCGTCACGTTCAGGCTGCCGCCCGTGAGCGAACCGAGCATGACAACATCGGACAACGCCGCAAACGTGCCTGTGCCGCTCGCAGTCATGTCGCCGCTGATGTTCAGCCCGCCGTCAGAAGTGACGACCGCATTGTGAAGCGTGCCGGCGTTCAGGTTCAGCCAGCCCTCCGGCTGCGCGCCGTTCTCGCCCGACAAATAGGCGTTGTTCGCACCGTTGAGCGTGACGCTGCGGCTAAAGTCGTTCGACTGGGCGTTCTGCACGCGCACGGGAAGCTCCTCCGTACCGATGTCGCCGCTGTTGACCGCAAGCAGCACGGCACGCGCGTTCAGCCGGCCCTCGCCCTTGCTCATGAGGATGTTCGCGCCCTCTTCGGTCGTCTCGATCGCCAGGGTATCTCTGGCGGCGATCGAACCGAGCATCAGGTCGCCGCTTTCGGCCGTCAGATAGATGGAGCGGCCCGCGTTGGCGCGCAGTTCAGAGCCGGTTGTCTGCTCGATCGTGACCGCGCGGTCGGCACTGCCGATATCTGATGCTTCGCCGGCAGCGGAGATGAACATATCGCCGCCCTTCACGGCGGGCGTGATGTCGGTCGACGGATGAAGCAGCACGTTGCCGGCCGCCATCAGGTGGACCTTGCCGCCGTTTTTGCTTTCGACCGAATCGATCACCAGGTCCTCAAGCGGCGATGCGATCAGCACGAGGTCCTGCGCCTGCGCCGTCGTCTTGCCAGCAGTCAGACCGATCTCGTAACTGTCCTGAACGATGAACGAAGAGCTGTCCTCATCCCAGGTCACGTCGGCAGGACTGGCCTGCGAAAGCGCCTTCAGCCCCTTCATGTCGTTCTCAAGCAGCGCGTCGCCGCCCTTGATCGTCTGTTCTTCGCCCTCGGAGCCGATGTTCACGCTCGACTTGAGCGTTACCGTACTGCCGACGACGATCTCCTGCGCGTTGGGCTTGACCGAGCCCGCCGTAGGATTGAGGATAGCGTCCTGAATGGAATACAGCAGGTAGTCTTTCGTCCAGCCCTCGTTCTCATCGATCATGGAAAGCTCGTACAGCGCTGAGCCGGATTTCTTTTTCTGTTCGGCGATATAGGCATCGATATCCGTCACGCCGGCATAGCTCTGAAGCGCGTCTCGCTGCTTTTCAAACAGCGCCTTCTGCTCCGGCGTCATCAGGCCGTCGGCAATGCGCGCATCGGCGTCCGCCAGGAGCTGCTTCACATGCTGATACGTGGCGTACTCCGAGCGCACGATGTTCTCAAGGTTGGCGATGTTGTCCTCGCGCATCTTCGCCGTCATGCGGCTCCCGCGCTCGTCGTCGCTGATCAGGCCTGCATTCTTCCACAGATCGATCAGGGCTTCGTCAGTAAGCGACTGCTGATTCACTGTCGGATTCGCGTCGACGATGCTGCCCTGTTTCGTCTCTAAGAAGACGTCGTTTTCGGCCTCCACGCGCTCGATCGCCAGGTCGCCTTCGTCGACTTTGACGATGCTGATGTCGTCGGCAGCTTTGGCCTTCAGCTTTGTCTCGCTGCCCTTCACGTTCATCTCGATAGAGCCGTTGCGGCTGAGAAGGTCCATGTTGGTCCCTGTAGCCTCGCCGGTGAGCGAGCCTTCAGAGTCGACCTTGATCGTGCCCTTTTCGCCATTCGAGTTCAGCGTCACCTTGGCCGAGCCGTTGTCGATATCGAACGCCATGCCGTTTGGCGCCGCTGCCGTGAGCTCGACAACATCGCCAAGCGGGCGGATGTGCAGCATTTTATCTTCGCCAGCGATGGCACCGCTCGCGTTCAGGAGGACCTTATCGGCTACGATCGTACCGCCCGTCTCAGCGACGATATCCTTAGCCGTGATGCTCACAGCCGCTCTTTCCACGCTCGAGCGCACTGTGCCCATCAGCTCGACGTCAGCGCTCGCTGCTGAAAGGGTGATAGCGCCAGGGTTTTTGGCCGTCTTGATCTCAACGTGGATCGGGTTGTCAGCTTTCAGGCTGACAAGGGTCGTCGACTGCACGCCCGACGTCGTGATCTGAGTGCGAGTGATCTTTCCGGCAAAGTGCGTCCAGTTGTTGTAGTGAACGTCGTAGTTCCAGGGCTGCTGCACGTCCGTACTCTGATCAACTTTGTTCCGGAAGATCCAGACGATTTCGCCGGGATCCATGACTTCAGTCACACCGATCCTGTTCATGCTGAGATCGTCCAGCAGCCCGACGGTCGCCCCCTGGTCAAGGCTCGTCACTGTGTCGGTACGGACGACTTGATACGATTTCCCGTCAGGGGTCTTGTCCTTCCAGCTGTCGCGCCACCAGTTGAAATACTCCCATTCGCTCAGGCGTTCAGTTACACGCTGCTTCATGCCCGCGCCCACGTTGTAGCGGACACCGGTCTGCGGCTGATAGTCGCCCGAGAGCACGCCTCCTGAGGCAAACTCCGTCCTTACCACAGTCGTCTTGAACACGTCGCCGCTGACGCCGTCCACTTTGTGAGTTTCGCTGCTGCCGTCACTGCTGACGACATTCTGGATGTCGTTGATGACAACGTTGCCGCTTCTCATGCCGGTGTCGATGGCGTTCACGCGGATCGTTTCTTTCAGGGAGCTTTCGATCGACACCTCCGCCGCCCCAGAATAAGCGATGATCTGGCTGCGGTGCGCTTTAAGATCATCCGCGCTGGGGAGCCCTGCATCCGCGTATTCATCCGAGTTGCGGATCTGTTCGTACGTGCTGTAATCGGCGTCAGTAAACAGGTCCCAGAAGTTGGTGTTGACGACACGACCGGTCAGATATACGCTTCCGCCCGCGCCGATCATGTCCTCGACGAGGATCCGCCCCGTCGAGGGGTTGTACCATGATTTGGGATTGCGGACGAACGCCCGCTGTTCCGCATCCCAGATGTCGCCGCCTTCGGTCAGTACAAATGTGCTCAGAGCCGTCGGATCGTCGGGCAGCGTCTGTCCGCCGGCCTCCAGCCAGTTCAGATACAGCTCATCAAGCTTCGTCTGCTGCGCGTCGCTCAGCTTCAGCTCATACTTGCCGTAGCCGCTTTGGATCGTGCCGTTGACGTTGATCGTGCCGGCGGTGATGTAGATGCTGCCACCCGCGACGATCCCATTAGGCTTGCCGAGATCAAGCCCGCTGTTGTCGCTCAGGAACCTGACGAGCGTATCAGCAGGTGTATCCGCGCTGATCGCGAGAGGCTGCTCCTGGCCGGGGATCCAGTTCATCTCAGCATAGCTCCGGATCGCCGCGCCGTACATGCCGTCGGCTTCCGGCGCGCCGCCTACGTTGAGGATACCCTGGCTGGTAATGGTGACGGCACCTCGGGGTGCAGAGAGCTTCACGCCCTTGCCGGCCACGATGTCGCCGCTGACGGAGCGGATCGAACCAACCTGTGTGGCAAGCTCGACCGTACCGGGATAGTTGCGGATGCCGCCCGTGTTCTCGATATCAGAGACAACGGCGATATCCAGCGAGCCCGCATTGGGGACGCCCTCCACAGCCGCAGCCGGATTCTCATCGACCGAAGCTGAAACGAACTTCTCGTTCCAGGTGTTCCTCACGGTAATGGCCGCTGTCTTGCTTCCGTGAGCATCGGCGTTGACGGTTCCGGAGAAGCCGCTCGTGTTCTTTTTGACGCGCTCATGCATGTCGTCAGCACTTTTCACGCTGAAGGTGTTGACGATCACCTCGCCGCCGGGCGCGAGGATGTTCATGCCCGTCAGCTTGAGCGAGTAGTTGCTGGCGTTGTTCAGCGTGATCTCCGGCGCGCCGTTGGCGTTGAGCGTGCCCGTTCCCTTCAGGCTGGTCGTGTTGACGACAACGTTGCCGCCTGACACGGTCACAGGAGCAAGTTCAATATACGGCACAAACAGCAAAGCCTTGTCGCCGTTATAGATAGAATCCTTGTCCCCGTCTTCGTTGCGGTTCGGTGGCAGCCCGTACTGCGCCAGCGTTGCTTCAACCACCTGGCGTTCCTGGCAGAATGCCAGATAGGCAAACGAGCTTTGATCGCCGTTGTACTCTTCGATCAAGTCATTGAGCAGCGCGAGGCGGTCGTACAGGTACGAGGCGTAGTCGTTTACCTGCCCCAGTTTCCATTTGCCGTCGCCAGCTTCAAGCGTGATTGTGGGGACTTTATCCTTGCCGTCGATCGTCAGCACGTAGTCGTAGTCAGTACTCGTTCCCTGCCGGTAGCCGAGGACGCTTTGCATCTTCCCCGCGCTTTGCCCTTCATCGTTGCTGACCGTATAGTTATAATCGGCCGACAGCACTTTGACATAGAGCTTGCCGTTGCTGTCAAATTCGATCGGTGCATAATCGCCCGATCCCGTTATATCCTCAAGCAGAGCAAAGCCCTCGCCGATGTTCATCACGAATTTGTTATGGATACCGGCGTTCACTGTGCCGTTCACGGTGACGGTGTTATTGTCGTCGAGCCCGCCAACAGTGTCACCCAGAGCCGTGGACGACACGCTGCCGGTCTTTTTGGAGCTGGTCCAGGCGTAGCGTTCGGCTGACTCGATCTTGATCAGCTCGCCCGTCAGCGCGGCAAGGTTGGCATGACGCGTCGAGCTCACGTCGCCGTCGATCGTTACGGTGTTCTTCTGGTTGATCGTACGGTTCAGCTTGGCGCTCGCGCCGGTGATCGGGCCGTGCGCGTAGGCGTGCGAAATGCCGTTCACGGTGAAGCGGCTCTTTTCGCCCGCGCTGTTTTGGCCGGCCCACAGGTTCACATCGCGGCCGGAGAGGATCGTGCCGGCCACGTTCACCGCGTTGTTGCGGTTGAGCGTGAAATCCAGTTTGCTCGTCGCGCCGCCGACGACGCCGCCCTGCATGTCACCGAGAGCGGTGAGTTTGAGAGTGGCGTTGTCCCAGGCAGCCAGCGTCACGTCGCTGGCGTCGCCGTTGGTCGTCACGTCAGCGACGCTTTTGATCGTGATCGTGTTGTTCCACGTGCCTGTGAAATTGTTCACCGCGTCCGACCCCGCGCCCACGCCGCCCGAGACGATACGTGCGTATTCGTTCATGGCGCTGTCTGAGTGAGCCAGCAGCGACGTTGCGCCGGCAGAATACAGGGCCGCGTTTTCAGCGATCGTCACCGTCGCGTTCTGCGTCACCGTCGCGTTGTTCTTGGTGCCGTTGCCGGAGACTGCGCCGTAGGAGTTGCCCGACGATGTGTAAGCGTTATTGGGATTGTCGCTGAGCGTGTTCGTCGCTTCGAGCGTCATCGCTCCGTCTGCAGAAAGCACTGCCCCTTTGGCCACGGTCACAGCTGCGTTCCCGGTCAGTCCCAGGTCGTGCTGCGTGCCGTTGACAGTGATCGCGCCGCCGATGACGGCATCCGCCCAGTCAGTCGTTTTCGCCGTCTGAGCCGCTGTCAGTTTCAGATCGCCGTTCGTCTTCCATTGGCCGCTGATGTCGACCGAGGCTGTGTTCTGCACGTCGGTTTTGGCCCACGCGGCCTTGGAGCTGCCGCTGCTCGAACTGGCGTTGTCGATGTAGACAGCGCTGCCGCCGTCGCCGTTGGCTCTTGCTTTAGAGTCGGAAATGCTTTCGGCCTTCACGTCCATCGACGCGAGCGTTTGAGCATTTGCGCTGGTCATCGTGATTGTGGCCTTGCCGTGATTCGTGACATGAGCGGCGTTGTTCGCAGAGCCGATCGCCAATCCGCCGACGCGGATCGTTTCCATATCAGCCGACAGCGTCGAGCTGTTGAGCGCATGCATCGACAACGCCGAGAGCGTTTTGGCGTCAAACGCACCGCCCTTCATGTCAATCGCTGCAGTCGAGTCGTTGGTCACCTCAGCGCGCGAATACTGGCATTCAATGCCGATCAGCGTGCCGCCGTAGCTGTCGACGCGGGCAAAGAGCTGCGCGCCCTTGTCCGCGCTCCCGCCGACGAACGACTCGACGGAGACTGCAGGAGCGGCATAAGCGCTTTTCGCACTCAGCGTCACGGTGCTGCCGCCGGAAAGCGAAGCCTTCGCCAGCGGTACGCCGACGCTGGTGCTCACGCTGCCGCCGTCCTGGTAGACGCGCGCGTGCACGAACGGGTTCAGTTCGGAATGCACGGCGAACTTCTTTGCGCTGATCGTCGTCGTGTCGCCGCTGCCAACGCTCACGTTCACGTTCGTCGATTCGCTCGCCCTCGCGTCGGCGCCGATGCCCGAAGCCACGCCGATATAGCCGAAGACATCCTGCGCAAAAGTCTCGCCCGTGCGCTTGGCCATGAGCACAGCGTCTCCGCCGGAAGTCAGCCTGCCGCCGTCGAATGTCACGCTCACCGTGTCGTCGGTGATCGCGCGTGCGACAATGCCGCCGTAGGTGCCGATCCCGGCCGAACCGCCAGCGCCGTAAGACTCGGTCACGGCCGAATCGAGCGCAGCAAGCGAGACGCCCTTGGCGCCGGCGATGTCGCTGGAAAGTGCCGCAATCGCTGCCTTGCCTGCGCTCTTAGCGTGCCCGTAAGCGGTAAAGATCGAGCCAGCGCCGCCCGTGCCCTGGACGATATGCTGATTGTTCGTGCCCGTCAGCTGCGAGGTAACGCTCACCGCGCCGCCGGCATTCAGCTTGGCCGCGTCGATCGCCACGCCCGCCTCCTTGGCGACGGACATAAAGCCGAGGTTGACCGCACCCGCACCGAGCGCACCGGTGACGCCGCCCTGATAGCTGATGATGTCGGTCTTTTCCGTGCCGGCTATCGTGACGTCTCCGCTTGCATCCAGCACCGAAGCCGAGTCGATCGTGACGTGCAGCGTGCTGTTTTCGCTGTTCTTTATCACAGGATTGCCCGTTCGCGCCGCCTTGGCAGCCGCCGCTTCCTTTTCGGTAAGCACGCGCGAAGAGACCGCGCCGGATGTTCCGTCGACGAAGCCCTGAAGCTTGTCGAGCGCCTTATCCCTGAGATCCGAGACGCTGGCAAGCTGTTTTTGATTGTCTGGATCAGAGATCGTTCCGGCATCGCCCACGTTGATGGCCTGCACGTAAACGAGCCCCGCGCCGAACCCTGCGCCGGAGGCGCCCCAGGCGTGGGCGCGCAGCTTGTAGTCCTCGTCGGCGCTGACGGTGATGCTGTTCGCGTACACGACCGAGTTGCTCACGTTCACGCCGACGTTGCTGTACAGGTTGTCGACGTTGACGAGAATGCTGCCCGAGCCGAATCCCGCACCGCTGGCCGTGGCAGCCACGGTGAGGATGTCGGCGTTGTTGCTGGAATTGATCGTGACAGCGCCGGCACGCTGAGATGCCGCGCCGATCGTCGAATCTTCAAGCGCCGCATTCACCCTGGCGCGGCTGTAATCCACGCCCACGCCGATCGATCCGGATCCCATGCCCGCACCCGCTCCAAGGACGTAGACGTTGTTCCCCTTGAGGCGGTTGCGCGCGTCGAGCTTGACGGCGCCGCTGTTTGTCACATCAAGCGAAACGCCGCTGATACCCGCGCTCGTCTCGCTCATATCGACGCCGACGGAGGCAATGATCGCTCCCGCGCCCATGCCTGCGCCCGCGCCGGTCACTTCGATCGTGCCGATGCGGCTGAAATGGTCGGCCGTCGACTGAAGTCCGCCGACGCTGCCCTGGCCGCCCTTGATCTCGGCGGCCGTCGTTCCCTTTTGGATGTCGACGGTGACGACGCCGGAGCCCGCGCCCATGCCAGCGCCTGCGCCGGAAAGCGTGAACGCAGTCAGCGACTGTTTGCTCACGGCGCCGGCCGCGGCCGTACCCTTGGCGTTCAGTGCAAACGATTCGTCGTCTGAGATCGTCATCGCGCCTTCGACCGTGCGCTTGACGTGGCGCACGCCGACCATGCCGGCCCCTGCGCCCATGCCCGCGCCCGCTCCGGCGATGAAAACGCCGGCTGTATTGCTGAAATCCGAGGCGCGCACGCTGATGTCGCTGGAGCTGCTCAGATCGCTGTCGATCGCCTTGGCTGTCGTCGCGCCGGCAAGGATATCGACATTGATCGATCCGGCCCCCGCGCCCATGCCCGCACCGGCTCCGGCCAGCGAAACGTCGGTGAGGACGTGCGTGGATGAGGCGTCGATCACGAGGCCTTTCAGCGTTTCAGCCTTGCGCTGCGTACGCAGCGTTTTGCTGTCGAAAATACCCCGGAAGGCATTATCGTAAATAGCGCTGCCGTCCGGCATCGAGCTGACAGCCGCGGCGGCGTCTTTAGCATCGTCGTATTTCTTGTCATCAGAGACGTAAGACGAGAACTTTGCGTTGGTAACGTCGCCGTCGGCGATGTCGTGCGACACCTTGATCTCGCCCGCGCCTTTGACAGTGAGCCCTGAGTTCTCGACGACAGCGCTGGTGACATCGTTCAGATAGTTGACTTCGATCAGACCAGCGCCAGCGCCCGTGCCGCCGCCGGCTCCCTGTCCGGCGTAGTTGCGCATCTCCGTGTCGCTCTGGGCGATGGCCGCCAGCGACTGATCGGCAGAGATGACCGAAGCGTCGATATTCAGAGCAGTCACCGGCGAGACGGAGTTAACAAGCACCATGCCCTGTCCGGCGCCCGTGCCGCCGCCGGAAAAGCCCAGAACGGCGTTGATCAGCCTGGTATCGGAGTTGACCAGCAAGGAGAAGCTGCCGACGTCGATCTTTGAGCCGGGAACGCTGGCCAGGTTGTCGTCGCCGATGCGGTTGACGACGATCGCGCCGCCGCCCGCTCCAGTGCCGCCGCCTGAGATCTCGACGCCGACGTTGAGCAGTGACGACGATTTTTCGCCCATCAGCGAAACGGCCGTTTTTGTCCCGGTGACGTTCGTCGTGTTGAGTTCAGCCAGATCGCGGCGGTGCAACAGGTTGACGCCGACCGCGCCCGTGCCCTGGAAGTTGCCGCCATAGCCGCCGCCGACAGCCACCGTGAGGATGGAAGCGTCGTCGCTCGTGGCAACGTTGAGCGTGCCGGCACTGTCGGCCATGGTCACGGAACTGTTATTTACGGCGGCGTGGAGCGTGTGCGCCTGATCCTTGTCGCTGAGCGTGCCGATCTGCGTCACAGCGATCGTGCCGCCGACGGCGCCGGCCTGAGCGCTGACGGTGACCGCGCCGGCAAGCGTCTTCGCCGAGGATTTTTCAGTCGCGGTCACGCCGACGCCGGACCAGCCGTCGATCGTCAGGCCGTCCAAGACCGCCGACGTCTCGCCTGTGATGCGGTGCAGCGCGCCGATGCCGCCGCCCGCGCCGCTCTGCGTGGAAACAGGCACGGCGACCGCAGCGAGCCAGCTGTTGGCGCTGTTCTGAGCCGCGGCCGACAATGAGCCGCCAACACCAGATAGAGTTTTATTCGCGTCACCTGTCACGGAAAGAACAGCGTCGTTGGTGACATGCGAATACCCAAGAGAGACGCCCGCTGCAACTTTGCCGACCGACAGGCCGACAGCGCCGGCGACGCCCACTGACAGCGCCCTGTTCTGGGCAGTCAGAGAGCTGGCGTTCGTCCCTGTGATCGTGATAGCGGCGTTTTGGACGGTGGTGTTAGCCCTGTTGACGATCGAGTTCCATATCACCGAGCCATCGGCAGCCCAGCTGCCTTTGCCTACGGCCGCGCCTGCGGCGACGGCGACAAGAGCCGCGCCGTTTTCGCTGCCCGCGTTCAGCCCTGCAGCGGTGATCGTACTGTTCTGAACGTTCGTCGTCATCGTATTGCGCAGGTTGTTGACGACGGCAGCCGTGCCCGCAGCGCTGCCGTTAGCTGTGCCCGATCCGGTGAGCGCGCCGGTGATGATCGTCAGGCCGGTGCGGCCGGTCAGCGTCTGATCGACCGTAGTCGTTTTGCTGTCAGCAGGGGCCTTGCCTTCTGTGAACTTTTTGTAATAGTCGGACGTTTCGAGCTCGGCGCCTTTGTAGAAGCTCTCAGTGCTGCCGAGCTTGGCAAACTGAGCAGTGTCGGCGCTGACAGTCAGGTCGAAACTGGTGCTGGCCTCATGCTGCTTGATGCTTTTGTCGATATCGGCCCCATCGCCGGCAGCGATGTGCACAGTTCCGCTCGCCGTCAGGTCAGAGCTGAGGATCTGAGCTGAAGCTTTATTGATGAGCGTATCGACAACCAGAGCGCCGCTGTAGGACCAGGCGCTTTCGGAATTGCCCGCCCCAGCCGCGACGGCGATGCCGGCAACGACCTGCTTCACTCCCAGGAAACTATCGACGCTCACCGCACCGAGATTGTTCAGGGTGCTGTTTTTGATGGTCGAAGCGATGTCGTTTTTGATCACCGCCACCTGGATGCCCGCGCCGACAGCCGCCTTCGATTTGCCGACGGCGAGATCGACCGCGCCGGTGACCTGCGTGTCTTTGGCATAGGACAGCACGTCCAGGTCGGTGGAGACGGCTTTTGACACTCCGTCCATGTTGAACGAGACGCCCGAGACGGTGCTCTTGGCGCTGTTGTTCAGCGTATTAGCGGAGACGTTGGCGGCAAGCGTCGCGCCGCTTTCGTCGCTGCCCTTCGTGACCGCCAGGCCGAGGGCGCCGACGATGCTGCGCCCGCTGCTGCCAGCCGAGAGGGAGAACGCATCTTTCACCGCGCCTTTTGAACCGTCGAGCGCCCCGATCTTCACGTTGGTCAAATCAGCAGAGACGGTGCTCTTGCCGCTGTTGACGGACAGCGTGCCGCCAATGCCGACAGATGTGACCTCGGCGCCGCCGGCTCCAAGAGCCGCTGCGGCACCGCCCGAGAACGCCGCCTGCCACTTGTCGGCCTGCGCTGACACGCTCACGGCACGGTTGGCACCGTCGGTAAAGCTCAGGATCGTCAGCGGCTGCGACGATGTGCCCTCAAGCCCTGCGTGAGCCGTGTAGTCGGCAAAGTTCCAGGCCACCGAGCCTGCCGCGCTCAGATTGAGATTGGCGCGCTGCCCGCCCGCTCCGGGCTGATTGGCGTTGTCGAGGGCGTTGTTATCCTCGTAGTTTTCTTCAAAGTGGAACGGCTCGCTGCTACTGCTGTCGCTGCGACTGACGCTGTTGTTGATGTCGTTGTCGATCTGGCTGGAGCCGTCGCTGATCGAGTCGTTGAGGTTGGCGTTTTCGGGATCGAGCAGATCATCGTCGTCAGGCTGAAGCACGTTTCCGTCGCCCGCCTGCGCCGACGGCGAGAGCAGATTGCCGAACCAGTTGCCAAGCTTTTCGGTCACCTTCAGCGGGAAGTTGCCGATCTTTTTCATCGTGCCGCCGCCCTGACCGTCGCCCTGCGCCTGCGCCTCTTCTTTGGTCCAGGCGGCGCTGCCGGCCACGGCCACGGTGTTGACATGGCTGTGGCTGTACGCGTTCACGGTGAGCGAATCGGCAGCGATGTAGGCGTCCGCAAACGGAGCGGCGTCGTCGCTGAACGCCGCGTCGAAATCAGCCACGCGGGCCGCGTTCTCGTAATTCAGCACGTCGATGGCAAACGCCGCGCCGAGGGCCTTTTCCTGGGCCGTCTCGATGGCCGCGGCCACGTTCGTGGCATAGTTCTCGGCATCCGACTGGATCAGGATGGCCGAAGATTTCAGCGTCGCCTCGTCGTCGACGCGCACGCGCCCGGCGATCGAAGCGTCGAGCACGTTGAGCTGCCCCTGGAAGCCCCACTTGCCCGCTTTCGCCGCGGAGAGGTTGGCGGCCAGCTGCATCGAAGCGTCGCTGGTAGTAAGCGACAGCGATCCGTCTCTGCTTTCAAGCAGCGCGCCCTTGTGCACCTGCACGTCGTTCTGCGTATCGAACGTGCTGACGAGCACAGTGCCGCCGAGCGCCCTGCCCTGACTGGAAGCGAGGATGCCGCCGGCGACGTTGCTGTTCCAGCCGCCGATGACCGAAACGTCGCTGCGCGTGAAGCCTGCTACAGTCACGTCGCCGGAATCCGCGGAAAGCCGTGCCTCGCGAGCGATGTCGATTTTGTTCTTCACACGCCAGTTCGACCACGAGAACGAGCCGCCGCCGCTGAAGTTCTGATCCTGCGCGTTAGAAGTGCGCGCCATCACCTTGGAGTAGACGTTGGCATAAGACTCCATGTCGATGAACGCCAGCGTGTCGGAAAACGCCAGCTGCACCGCCGAGCTCCCCGCTCCCGCCACGTCGGTCAGGAAGGTGAACGCCGTCTTGATGAACGCGCCGATGCCCTTGGAGTAGTTCTTGAAGCCTTCCCAGTTGGAAAGGTCGGTATCGTGATACAGGTCGTCTGTCAGCAGCTTTTTAGCTTCTTCCCATTCTTGGCGCGTCCGTTCGATCGTGGCGAACTTTTTCAGCTGCTCCCAGGTGTTTTTCAGGTTTTCGATCGTGACCGTGAGTCGGTTCCACTCCACGCGCGCACCGCTTTGGATGTCGATCGAGCCGCCGGCAAGCAGCTGCGATCCTTTCCCGATGCTGATATCGGAACTGACATCAGCGTTATCGTACATGACCGCGAGCGCGTAGGCGTTGCCATGGTCCTGTGAATTTGCCGCATTGCCGCCGGCACGCGAGACCGCGCTCCACTGGTGGTCGTAGACGAGCACGTCGGATGAAAGGACGATATTGCCCAAGTCCGTAGTAAGCCGCGCCTCCGGTGCGATCGTCACAGTCCCAAGCTGAGTCGGGGGCGTCTTGTCGGCGAACACGTCCTGCCCCGTGTAGAGCACGGAGAGCGTCCACGTATTGCCGTCGTAATCGCCCGACGACGCGCCGTTGCCGTAGCGCATATCATCAGGAAGGCCAATCTTGTCGCCGAGACGTTTATAGAGCGCCTTGAACGCCGGCATCGTCAGATTTCTCTTGATCTTTTGCGAATAGAACGGCTCCTCGGCCACTTTGACCTCGGCCTTCGAGGTCCAGGAGTCGGTGTAGTTGACCGCATCGACGGTGATGTCTCCGCTGGCGCTCAGAGCGGCACGCGCTCCCACATCCGTCTTCGCCCCCGTGTTCACAAACGTGGCATTGAGCGCGGTGCCGCCGGGAGATCGATTCGGCACATTGGTCGAGGTGATGCCGATCTCCGCTTTCGTTTCGACAGAGTTGGAGACGTTCGACTGCACTGTCAGGAAACCGCCGGCTTCCACGGTCGCATTAGGAGCGATCGTGGCAGCAGCGTCGTTTTTGAGGTCGGCCCAGACAAGTGCCACCTGGAACGGCGCGGTCCCGGAAGTGTTCTCCACCGTGCCCTCGGCGAACAGGTCGGCCGAAAGCGACGAAGCCGCCGTCACCGTCACATCGCCGCCTGCTTTGAGAGAACCGCCTACAGTGGCCGTGGCGCTTCCCGTCTGCTTGCTGACGACAACGGACGCAGACGGGAACTTGTCGCCCGCCTTCCACTCCAGCAGCTCCATAAAGCCAAGGTCGGTGCCCGTTTTGACGCCAACAGCGCTGACGGAGTTTATCGTTAGATTTTTGCCGGCTTCAAGCGACGCGCCGGATTCGATCGTCACGTCGGCCGCCGACTTCAGGTTGGTATATGAGCCGTCGAAGGTAAACGGCGTCAGGTCGTTGAACAGCTCTTTAGCCACGTCAGCCAGCAGGTCGAACTTGTCGTTGGTGCGGTAGTTGTACGTCTCGGCCTTGAGGGTCACATCACGCTTTGCCTTGACGCTACCGCCCGACTTGACAGTGACTTTGGCCGAAGATGAGGCAATGAAGCTGACGCTTTCGTTAAACGGCGTGTTCTCGCCGTCCATATCCTTTTGGGGGCTGTAGGTATCGCTGCCGGATGCTCGTGCGCGCATGACGACCGAGCCTTCGGCAGCGATTGCGCCGGCATGTTCGATCACGGCGTCCTTGCCGCCTGTGGCGATCGATTCCAGCCGCACATCTCCTGATTCGGTGCGCTTCAGGACAAGACTGCCCTCGCTGCGGTCGGCGGTAAAAGCCTCGTTGTCGAGGCTCGCTACATTGACGAGCGAGCCGAAATCGACCGTGGTCGTGTCCAGCACAGCATTGTTTTCGACAGTAATCTTGGCAGCTTTCAGCTCAATGCCGTCAGGCGCGGTGATGCGGCCCTGAATGACAATGCTGCCCTCAGGATTGAGAGCGACATAGCCCTTGTCCATCAGCTTGAACTTTTCATGGCTCCAGGGCGAGTCCTGCTTGAGGATCGCGTTATACGTATCCTCATCGGCGATAATCGCCGAGAACTTGCCGGCGTTGATCGCTCCCTTCTCACCGACGATCATGCCCTTGGGCGAGACAAACAGCAGATGCCCGCCGATGCGATTGGCCTCGGCCTTGAGCGCGTTGACCGTGCCCTGAATGTTGACCTGCGCGTCGACAAAGTTGTACAGTTTTTTGACTCCGCTGGGCAGCACCATATTGGCGACATGCCCCTCGGCCAGCTCAAAATTGGAAAAGCGGTTGAACGCCTTGTCGCCATCTTTTTTGTTCGTTGTGACCGTGTGCTTGCTGCCGCTCGTTTTGACGGTGGTCCAGTCGCCTTTTGCCTTGATATTTGAATCTGCCGCAAATACGGAGAGAGGCGACAAAATCGTGCTCGTCGTCAACGCCGCCGCGATGATCCGGTCGGCCAGGTGCAGCCGGCGCTCCAAGATCCGCTGTCTTTTCTTCTGAGCCATGTCGGTCTCCTTTTCACACACTGTACGGCACGTACAGCAGGGTTTTGCTGAATATGGGATAATTATAAACCAAATAATTTTACTTGGGAAGCCGTGCAAATCATATAAAGGCGCGTCGAAAAACGCATGAGACGGCGTGGCACCGTGAGGCGCCGACTGCCGCGCCAGATTTTGCGACGCGAAGCTAGTCCTTTAGGGGCACGGCCTCGCGATTAGCCTTTTAATCGCGAAATAGTATTAAAAGCAGCCTGAAAAGGCCGTTATCGAGCCATCGAGCATGAAAGCAAGGAAACAAGCGTCACTCCTCTATCAGAAAAACGGACTCCTGCCATGTGACAAACGAAAGCAAAAAGAAGGCCCGCAGCTTGGATGCACCAAGCTACGGGCCTTGATCTATCTCGCTCCAACGCGTTTCTTAAGGACACCGGCTGCCAGATCTGCAAAAGAAATGATCTTTGGTGCGGTGTCGCAGGACGCAGCTTCGACGGGCGCCTTCGACCGCTCCGACGGTTCGTGTCCGTCCCTGCAAGCATCAAGCCAGTCTGCCCAAAACTGCAGCAACTCACGCCGTTCGTCCAGATACTCTGAGTGGTTATAAACTGCTCTGATCCGATCCGCATCCATGTGCGACAGCTGCATCTCGATGATTTTCTTGTCCCAGTGCAGGCTGTTCAGGATCGTGGACGCCATAGACCGGAAACCGTGCACGGCGATCTTCGGGATCGCGCCGCCGCTCTTTTCATGTGCCTGATACAGCGGCCGCAACAGTGCATAGTCGCTGAACTCCCCGCCATGTGTATTGGCGCGTCCACGGGACTGCGAATCGTCCCAGCGGAAGATGAGCGAATCGGGCCCGTTATAGGTCAGCGGTCGGACTTGTTCAAGGATCGCCATTGCCTGACGGGAAAGGGGGACTTTATGGATCCTGCGGCGTTTCATGTGTTCCGCAGGGATCGTCCACATTGCGTTTGCTTCGTCGATTTCTTGCCACCGGGCCCTGCGTACTTCGCCGCTCCTGGTCATCGTGTAGGCGACAAAGCGAAGCGCCAATCCTGAGGTCAGGCTTCCAGAATATCTTTCGATCGCCCGCATGAGCGCGCCGATTTTTATCGGGTCATCCGTTGTCGCAAAGTGCTGAGGGTGAGCCGTCGGCAGAGCCCGTGAAAGCGTCGCGGCAACGATGCCGTGTCCGCTTTCGACGATCCCGCAGTCTTCCGCATAAGCGAACACCTGTGCGATAATACCAGCGGTCCTGTTTGCCGTCTCAATTTTGCCACGGGAGGCTATGGACTGGACAAGCTGAACGAGTTCGACTCGTTTCAGCTCTTCGATCAGCCGCTTGCCGATCTTGGGGAGTATGTATGTTTTAAGGCGCTGCTGAACGGTCGAGAGATGCCGCTCGGAAAGCTCTTTATCGGCAAGGCGGTGTTCATGCCATTTTTGTGCGACGTCGGCAAACGTCCACGTCACTTCCCGGACTGGGAGGCCGTTTATCACTCTCTGCCGCATCTGCGCACAGGCTTCACGGGCCTGTGCAAGCGTCATCTCCGGATATTCGCCCAGCTTTTCTTTGCGGTCATGAGAATTCCCGTCTCTGTAACGAAATACCCACGTTCGCGTTCCTGTCGGGTAAACGCGAAGATACAGTCCTTGCCCGTCGCTCCAATACCCCTCGCCAAGCGATGGTATTTCTCTTTTACGCAACTTCTTCATCACATCATATCCCTTCTAAACATGAAAGCTGACTGTCAGACAAGGGAGATATGAGATCTTTGTAATTGTACCTTTGAGGGCATTTTTGCGCCTTGACGCTACTTTATGGTAACTTCTTACTACACAGTAATTTTTGACTATAATCACAAAATACGATAAAAGCCCGCCTTGCGGCGAGCCTCTTATTTTCTTTCAGTTATCATGAAAAGCAAATGGCGGAGGGGAGAGCCTTCTATAAAGCTCCAGCGCCCCGCATGGTTATTATTTCGATACTTGAGAACACACAAAAAAGCACAATTTAAAGCGCAATTTTGCAAAGTTTCCGCCGCCATCATGGTAACAAGTGACAAGATTATAAAAGCCTGTTTTCGTATTTGCAAATATGAAGAATTATATCTCACGCCGTGGGATTATCATCCAATCGAAAGGTATTCAGAAATTCTGAATACCTTGAATGTCCGACACCGCCCCCGCTGCGCATGATCCGCCGCCCAACAGGGAAAAGCCGACGCCACGAAGACGCGCCGCCCGGCAAGACACTGGCCGACGATGCCACGGGCCGCCATCATCTTGCCGTTCCAGCTGGCCAACTTCGCGCCCGCTGCGCACGATCCGCCGCCCAACAGGGAACACCGACGCCACGAAGACGCCCCCGCCCTGCAAGACACGGGCCGACAATGCCACGGGCCGCCATGCTCTTGCCATCCGCCCGGCCCGTTCCAGCTGGCCAACTTCGCGCCCGCTGCGCACGATCCGCCGCCCAACAGGGAACGCCGACGCCACGAAGACGCCACGCCCTGCAAGACACTGCCGACGATGCCACGGGCCGCCATGCTCTTGCCATCCGCCCGGCCCGTTCCAGCTGGCCAACTTCGCGCCCGCTGCGCATGATCCGTCGCCCACTGGAAAAAGCCGCGCCACGAAGACGCGCCCGCCATGCAAGACACTGGCCGACGATGCTACGCCCCGCCAGCGGCTTGCCATCCGCCCGGCCCGTTCCAGCTGGCCGACTTCGCCTTGGCCGACTTCGCCCCCGCTGCGCATGATCCGCCGCCCAACAGGGAACGCCGACGCCACGAAGACGCCACGCCCTGCAAGACACTGCCGACGATGCCACGGGCCGCCGGGGGCTTGCCATCCGCCCGGCCCGTTTCAGCTGCGCCGACTTCGCGCCCGCTGCGCATGATCCGTCGCCCACTGGAAAAAGCCGCGCCACGAAGACGCGCCCGCCATGCAAGACACTGGCCGACGATGCCACGGCCCGCCATGCTCTTGCCATCCGCCCGGCCCGTTCCAGCTGCGCCGACTTCGCGCCCGCTGCGCACGATCCGCCGCCCAACAGGGGAAAAGCCGACGCCACGAAGACGGGCCGCCCTGCAAGACACTGGCCGATGATCTGTTACCCCGTCCATGTGGCGGACACCGAGAGTCCGTAATACGGACTCATTTTTCAGGGTGATTTTTCGGCGCTTCGCG
>Ga0129307_1001488_pt1 | contig 24454 bp, 22 predicted proteins | sample P1105metagenome_FD_94437 | JGI IMG/M metagenome (GOLD analysis project Ga0129307, IMG submission 94437) | Capybara group fecal microbial communities from Wisconsin, USA - P1105 metagenome | ecosystem: Host-associated > Mammals > Digestive system > Large intestine > Fecal | place: USA: Wisconsin...
GGTTAAACTATTTATACAAAGTATTAAACTAAGTATTAAAAGTCAAATAGAATATAAAGGTTCATTTATATTAAATGGTATAAGTCAATTATTTATATTCTTTACTTATTACTTTATGATAGTCGCGTTATTTAGTAAGTTTAATAATATAAAAGGATTTACTGTTTATGAAGTATTATTATGTTTTTCAATAATACAATTTGGTTATTCAATAACAGAAACATTTTTTAGAGGTATAGATAAATTTGAAGATCTAATTATAGATGGTAGTTTAGATAGATTCTTAGTTAGACCAAGGGGGATATTATTTCAAACATTATGTAGTGATGTAGATTTTATTAAAATATTTAGAGTTATTCAATCAGTAATAGTTCTTATAATTTCTTTAATTAATTTAGATATAGTATGGAATATTAATAAAGTAATAGTACTTATATTATGTTTAATATCATCAATTCTAATATTCTTTGGATTATTTGTTCTTACATCATCTTATTGTTTTATAACACTTCAAGGATTAGAAGTAAAAAATGTATTTACTGATGGAGGTAAATATATGGCACAGTATCCAATAGGAATATATAGAAAAGGAATAGTGTTTGTATTTACTTTTATAATTCCGTATGCATTTATAAATTATTATCCATTATTATATTTCTTAGATAAAACAAATAACACCTTATATATGTTTTCACCATTACTAGTACTAATATTTTTAGTACCTTGCTTATGGTCATTTAAAATAGGTTTAAAGCACTATAATAGTGCAGGTTCTTAAAGCAGATTAATTTCTGCTTTTTTTTGTGGTATAATTATTATAGAGGTGATAATATGGCAACAGCACATAATAAAGCTAATCCTGGTGATATAGCAAAAATAGTATTAATGAGTGGTGATCCACTTAGAATCAAAAAAATAGCAGAAAAGTATTTGGATAATCCAAAACTAGTTAATGATGTAAGAAATATATATGCTTATACTGGTACTTATAAAGGTAAAGAAATAACTGTAATGGCTCATGGTATGGGTATTCCAAGTATGGGTATTTATGCTTATGAATTATTCAAATTCTACGGTGTAGAAAAGATTATTAGATTAGGGTCTTGTGGAGCATATTCTCCTGATTTAAATCTATTAGATATTATATTAGTAGATAAAAGTTATACAGAAAGTAATTTTTCTTATGAATTAAATAATGAAAAAGTTAATGTAGTTAGTTCAAGTAAAGAACTTAATTCTATATTATTAGATAGTGCTAAAAAACTAGATATTAATTTAGTAGAGGGTAATGTAATGAGTACAGATTGTTTTGATTGGTATGTAAAAGATATAAATGTACTTCTTGATCGTTTACCTAAAGATTTAATAGCAGCAGAAATGGAATCATTTGCATTATTCTATTTAGCGAATATGTTTAATAAAGAAGCATCTTGTTTATTAACTGTAGTAGATTCTCATTATAAAAAAGAAGAATTAAGTGCAGAAGAAAGAGAATCTAAATTAGATAAAATGTCTTTGGTTGCATTGGAAAGTATATAGATTATGAGTAATAATAAAGAATATCTAAATAAAGAAATAACTATTAAAATAGATAGACCTTTTGGTTCTAAACACCCTAAAAATGGTTTTATTTATCCTGTTAATTATGGATATGTTCCAAATACTATAAGTGGTGATGGAGAAGAACTAGATGCATATCTTCTTGGAGTATTTGAACCTGTAGAAGAATATAAAGGTAAATGTATTGCAATTATTCATAGAACAAATGATGATGATGATAAATTAGTTGTAGTGCCAGTAGAAAAAAATTATACTGATGATCAAATAGATGCATTAACTGAATTTCAAGAAGCATATTTTAAACATATAATTATTAGATAGTAATAAATGTAAATTTTAAGGTAAACACTTTTAAAATTTACATTTTTTTGTTATAATTAATCTTGCTTAATTCTTTTAATATTTTTTGGAAAGGAGAGAAAAATGAGTAAAATTAAAATATTTAGTCTTGGTGGACTAAATGAAGATGGAAAAAATATGTATGTCGTTGATGTAGATAATGACTTATTTATTTTTGATGCGGGTTTAAAATATGCAAATGAAAAGATGCTAGGTATAGATTATATTATTCCAGATTTTTCATTTATAAAAGAAAATAAGAAAAAGATAAAAGGTATTTTTATAACACATGGTCATAAAAAAGCAATGGGTGCTGTTTGTGATATTGTTAGAGAAATAAAAGATATTGATATATATTCTTGTAAGTTTACATGTGATGTTTTAAGAAGAGATTTTTTAGATCAAGGCATAGAATTTGATAATTTACATGAAATAGAACCACATAAAAAACTAAATTTTGGTAAAAATAGTATTTTTCCAGTTAGATTAACACATTCTATACCGGATAATGTTGGTTATGTATTAAATACAGAAGATGGTGCAATAGTTTATACTGGGCACTTTGTATTTGATTCTGCGATGCAAGGAGCATATCAAACAGATATAGGTAAACTTGCTTATATAGGTAAACAAAAAGTATTATGTTTATTAAGTGAAAGTGTGTATGCAGATAGACCAGGTTATACTGCTCCAAATAACAGAATAGCATCTACTGCAAGAGATATACTAATGCATAATGAAGGTAGAATAATAGTAACTGTATTTTCTGCACATATTAGTAGAATACAAGAATTACTTACTGAGATCATGTCTACTCAAAGAAGAGTAGTGATCATGGGTAAAAGATTACAAGAACTTGTAAATTATGTTATAGATAATGATTATGTAAAATTTGATAAATCTAGAATAGGTAGTTTAAATAATATAACTGATAAAGATTCTGTAATATTGATATCTAATGAAAATGAAAAACCATTTTCTAATCTAGAAAGAATAGTTAATGGTTATGATAAATATATTAAGATATTACCTACAGATACTGTATTTTATCTTGATCCAGTTTCTACTAATAGTGAAACTATTGCAGTTAAATTAAGTGATGAAATCGCTAAAATGGGTGCTAAAACAATTAGTTTATCATCTAAAAAGCATTTATTAAACCATGCATCAATAGAAGATCTTATGCTTATGCTTAATTTGATGAATCCTAAATATTATTTTCCAGTAAATGGAGAATTCCGTCATCAAGTTGCTAATGCAGATATAGCGTTAAGTATGGGTATAAAAAAAGAAAATATTATATTAAAAGAAAATGGTGATTCAGTTACATTTGTTAATGGAAAACTAACTGAAGAAACATCAAAAGTTAAAATTGACACTTTATTAATAGATGGAAATACAACAAAAGATATTGGAGAATTAGTTTTAAAAGATAGAGAATTATTAAGTGAAAATGGTATTGTTATTGTAGCAGCGACTTTAGATAAAAAAAGTAAAAAAATATTAGCAGGTCCTGAAATTATAACAAGAGGATTTATATATGTTAAAGAAAACACTGAATTTATTGAAGAAATAAAGGATATTTCTCTAAAGATAATTACAAGTAATATATCTAATAATTATGTTGATTTTAATAAGATTAAGACAGAAATAAGAGATGATTTAGGAAAGTTTTTATTTAGTGAAACTGAATGTAAACCTATGATCATTACAATTATTAATGAAATTTAAACACTTTTTTATAAAAGTGTTTTTATTTTCTTCTAAAAATGATATAATTAATATGATAGTAGAGGTGATATGTTTGGCTAAGAAAAAAAGAAGATCACGTGAGTCAACTAAAACTTTTCCAATCGAAATTAAAGGTATAATTATGATCATTGTAGGAATCATTGGGTTCCTTGGATATAAAGCAAATATATTAGGAATGGTATTTAAGGGTTTTGCAATGTTCTTAATGGGAACATTTGATTTTGTCTTTTTATCATTATTAATAATATTTGGTGGTTATATACTAATAAAAAGAGAAAGTCCTAAATTTTTTAGTGGGAGAACATTTGGTATTATTTTATTTATAATTGGTTTACTTTCACTTGCGCATTTAAATTATTTAGGAGATAATCCTACAGTTATAGGTACATTAAAAGAAACAATTTCTGAATTTACTAAATGTATTAATGCTAAAACCACTTTTCCAGGTGGAGGTATTATAGGAGCATTATTTATTTCTACTTTTTATGTGTTACTAGGTAATATAGGAAGTATTATTATAATAAGTGTAATTATGTTAATAGGTCTTGTTTTAATATCTAATTTTTCTTTCTCAGAAGTATTTGATAGTATTAAAGAAAAACTAGCTTCTAGAAGAGATGAAGAGGAAGAAGAAGATGATGATGAATATGAAGAAGACGATAACGAACCAATGGGTGATAAAAAAGTAGTAGTTTCTTCATTAAGTGAATTAACTAATTCTAAAGAAGTAGAAAAAGAATATGAAGAAGCAGTTAGAGAAAGTTATAAAAATGCTCCAACTACTAATTTATATGCTAATTATGAATTACCATCTATTGCGTTATTAGATCAATTAAAGAAAAAAAATCAAAAAGATAATGAAGTTGAAATTAAGAAAAATATAGGTATATTAGAACAAGTTTTAAAAGATTTTGAAGTATATGCTAAAGTAAGAGAAGTTCATGTTGGACCATCAGTTACTCAATATGAATTAGAAATAAAATCTGGAACAAGAACTAGTAAAATTACTACACTTCATAGTGAAATAGCATTAGCTTTAGCTGCTAAAGATGTTAGAATACAAGCACCAATTCCAGGTAAAAGTACTGTTGGTGTAGAAATACCTAATAAAGTAAATAGTGCAGTAGGTTTTAGAGAAATAATAACTAGTTTTCCTAAAGAAAAACAATCTAATAAATTAATGGTTGCTCTAGGTAAAGATATTATGGGTACACCAAGATATTGTGAAATAAATAAAACACCACATTTATTAGTAGCAGGTGCTACTGGATCAGGTAAATCAGTTTGTATAAACTGTATCTTAGCATCTATTCTTATGAGAGCAAGACCTGATGAAGTTAAATTAATCATGGTAGATCCAAAGAAAGTTGAATTATCTATGTATAATGGTATACCACATTTATTACAACCAGTTGTTACTGATCCGAGAAAAGCATCTATTGCTCTTCAAAAAGTAGTAGCAGAAATGATGGATAGATATGATAAATTTGAAGATTCTAGAACTAAGAATATAGAAGGGTATAATGCATATCTAGAAAAGAAGAACAAGAGTTTACCAGAAGAATCAAGATTACCATTACTACCATATATAGTAGTAATAATCGATGAACTTGCTGACCTTATGGTAGTCGCTAAAAACGAAGTTGAAGATTCAATACTAAGAATAACTCAAATGGCAAGAGCAGCAGGTATACATTTAATAGTTGCGACTCAAAGACCATCAACAAATGTTATTACAGGTGTTATTAAAGCAAATATTCCATCAAGAATATCGTTTGCAGTATCTTCACAAATTGATAGTAGAACAATACTAGATATGGGTGGAGCAGAAAAACTACTTGGTAAAGGTGATATGTTATTCTTACCAATGGGAGAATCAATCCCACAAAGAATACAAGGAGCATTTGTTTCTGAAGAAGAAATACTTAGATTAGTAGATTTTGTATGTAAACAACATAAAGCAGTTTATGATGAAAGATTTAGTCTAGATGCTGCAAGTTCAGGAGGAAGTACGCATACAGATACAGATCCAAATGATGTTGATAATGATGATCAATTATATGGATCAGTAGTAGAGTTTGTAGTTCAAACTAAGAAAGCGTCTGCGTCACTATTACAACGTAAATTTAAAATAGGTTATAATAGAGCAGCTAGATTAATAGATCTATTAGAAGAAAGAGGTATTGTAGGACCACAACAAGGTTCAAAACCAAGAGAAGTTCTAGTAGAAGTAGAATCGGATATGGATGAATAAAAAAGTTATAGAAAAACTATAACTTTCTTTTCATCTTTAAAAAAAAATGATATAATTATATGAGAATAGGAGGGATTATATGAACGATTTTGATGATATTCCATTTGCTTCAGAATCTTTTGAAGAAATGCCATTTGCTAGTTCAAATACTAATAGTTCGTTTGATGATATTCCGTTTCAAAATGTAGTCCCTCAAGTGACTAACAATAATGTGATGCTCGTAGATGAAAGAATTAAAGATGTTCCTGCTAGAAATGCAAAAGTATCATTTAAAAGAACATCTATTATTTTCCCTATAGTAGCATTTATCTTTGTATCAGTTTTAGGTATGTATTTATTTGTTAATAACAGTAAAGCTGATACTGCAAATTTAATAAAAATAGAAGAAGATAATAAAATTGGTTATATAGATGAAGAAGGAACAATAGTATCAAGAGCAAAATATACTTATGGTACAGATTTCTATAAAGGATATGCAATTGTTAAAAATAATAATAATTTATATGGTGTTATAGATGGTAAAGGTGTAGTAGAAGTTCCTTTTGGTAATTATTATTATATTGGTATGTTTGGTGGAAGATATATCGCTAGTAAATTAACAAATGATGGTCTTAAGCAAGCTTTATTAGACTCTAAATTAGATGAATTAACATCATTTAAATATGACAGTATTAGTTATTCTAAGAATGGTATGTTTTTATTTAAAAGAGATGAGACTATGGGCATCATAAATAAAGAAGGAAAAGAAATATATTCATTTAAAGTAGATGAAGTAGATGATAGAAATATAGATATTGAAATATCAAAAGTAAATGATGATCTACCTTTATCTGAAAAGTATGCAATGGTTAAAGTTAATGAGTCTTCAACTATTATTAATTTAGATTCTGGAAAAGAGGTATATTCATATACTTTAAAAGATATAAATGTACTTGATAATAATGTGTTTTATATAAAAGCAGATAATATAGAAGAAAATAGTACATATTTAGTTATTAGAGATGGTCAAGTTAGATTAAAGACTAATAAGTTTAAAAGAATGAGAATAGACGATTATGATTCTGATATCGCTATAGGAATTAATGATGATTCATCTATATCATATGTAAATTTATTAACACAAAAAATAATGAATGAGAATAAAAATAATGATTATTATTATGGAAATGGGTTAATAATAGAAAAATCTCATGATTTTGGTATTAATAAAGATATATATAATATAGTATCTTCTAAGAAGACAGAAGGATCATTTAAGGATTATACACCTGTTAATAATACTTTCTATAATAAAATGTTAAATGTACAATTATATGAAGGTAAATATAATTATGTAGATGAAAAAGGTAATATTATTAATAGTAATTCTTATGATGAAACAACAGATTTTAATAATTTTGGATATGCTATAGTTGCAAATGATAAGAATTATGGTATTGTTAATAAAAAAGGAAAAGAAGTAGCAAAACTTAGTTATGCATATATCGATTATGTTGATGATGATATATTTAAAATTTTAAGAGATAACTATAATAAAGAATTATTCGTGTTTAAGAACAATACTAATAATTACGGCTTTATAAATAGTAAAGATAAAATAGAAATTGATTCTATATATGATGATATAAAATATATAACAAATGATTATCCAATTATATTAGTTAAATATGAAGGAGATGATCTATTAGTTAATCTTTCCACAGGAAAAGAATTACCTATAAAGATCACTTCTGATGAAATATCAGTTAAGAATAATTACATAATTATTGATGGTAATTATTATAATTATTCAGGTAAACTAATATATTCAGAAAAGTAGGTGGGGTTATGAATACAAAAGAAAAATATATTTGCTTGTTTTTGGTAGTAGCGTCAGTATTCTTATTAAGTTTAACATTCTTTAATAATAAGATTAATTTTAGTAATCTTTTAAAAGCATCAGTTGTTGATAATAATGCTAATAATAACGAGGTAATAAATGCAGCGAGAAATTATGCAAATGATAATATATCAGCTTTAAAAAATGAAACTGTTATAACTGTAAAAGATTTAATAAATAATAAATATTTAACTGGAAATGAAATAGATCCAGTTACTAATCAAGAATATGATGAAAAAACAAGAATAATTATAAAAGTTAAAAATAATAAAGTAGAAGATATATATTTAACTAATGTACCTTTTAAAAATATATTATCTTGTAAAGATGTATGCTATATGGATTTTGATAATTATATTTCATATAAAAATGATATATATAGAATTATTAAGATTGATAGTCAAGGATTAATATATATAACTAATGGTGAAACTAAAACAATTAATAAAAATGATATTAGTTCTTATTTAAAAAATGAATATAATTCTTCAGATAAGAGTATAGTTTCTAATATAGTAAGTGTTAGTAATACTGATATAGAAAAGAGTAATGTTATTAATTTAGATAATAATATTATTGTTAATACAAGTAGTGGTTACAAATTATATAATATTAATAATAATACTATTCAAGATATTAATATAGATAAAGTTAATATAATACCTGTAATAGTGTTAAAAGATAGTATTATTTATGAAAAAGGTAATGGATCTAAATTTGATCCATATATATTAGGAGAATAGAAATAACTAGTACTAGTTATTTCTTTTATTTTATGATAATATATAGGCGGTGAAAGAAATGTTTAAAATAGGAAATCTTACATTTGAAAATAATATTTGTTTAGCTCCTATGGCAGGTTTTTGTAATAGTGCTTTTAGAAGAATTGCAAGAGAACAAGGCGCAGGTTTAGTATTTGCAGAAATGGTCTCTGATAAAGCGCTTTTTTATGGTGATAAAAAAACACTTAATATGCTTAAAATGACACCTAAAGAAAGACCAATTGCACAGCAGATATTTGGTAGTGACAAAGAAAGTTTTGTTATAGCTGCAAAAAAAGTAATGGAGATAATGAAACCAGATATTATAGATATTAATATGGGATGTCCTGTTCCTAAAGTAGCAGTAAAATCTCAAGCAGGATCTGCACTTTTAAAAAATCCAGAAAAAATAAAAGAAATAGTATCAGCAGTAGTAGAAGCAGTAGATGTACCAGTTACAGTTAAAATAAGAAGTGGATGGGATTCTAAATCTATTAATGCTATTGAAGTAGCTAAAGTTATAGAGGAGAGTGGTGCTAGTGCTATAACAATTCATCCAAGAACAAGATCACAAGGTTATACTGGAAAAGCAGATTGGTCAATTATAAAACAAGTTAAAGAAGCAGTAAATATACTTGTTATAGGTAATGGTGATATCAAAACTCCAGAGGATGCTAAAAGGATGATAGATGAAACAGGTTGTGATGCAGTTATGATTGGTAGAGCAGCTCTTTCAAATCCATTTATATTTAAAGAAGTAGATCATTTTTTTAAAACAGGAGAATTACTTCCTAAAGAATCAAATCAAGATAAAATAGATCTAGCTATTAAACATTTAAACTATTTATTAGAAATAAAGAATGAAAAGGTTGCAGTATTAGAAATGAGAACAATCGCTGCAAATTATATAAAAGGTATGGAAGGTAGTACCAAAATAAAACAAAGTATATTTATGTGTAAAACAAAAGAAGAATTAATAAAAATATTAGAAGAATATAGGAAAACATTATAAAATATGTTATAATTACTACGTTTAGAGGTGAAAAAGAATGAGAGAACTTAGTGAACAAGAAGTTATTAGAAGGGAAAAATTAGAAGAAATAAAAAAGGTATGCAACCCATATCCAGCAAAATATGTTAGAACTCATACACTATCAGAAGCTAAAGAATTAGAAGATGGAACTAAAGACGTTAAAGTATGTGGAAGAATAGCATTTGCAAGAAAAATGGGTAAATTATCTTTTGTTAAAATTAGAAATATTGAAGACGTATTCCAATTAGAATTTAGAGTAGATTTATTAGGTGAAGAAAGATATGAATTTTTTAAGAAATTAATAGATGGTGGAGATTTTATAGGAGCTAAAGGAGAAATATTTACTACACAAACAGGAGAAAAGACTTTAAGAGTAGAAGAATTTGAATTTTTAGGTAAATCTCTAAGACCACTTCCTGAAAAATTCCATGGATTAACAGATACTGAAGCTAAATATAGAGAACGTTATGTTGATTTAATGATGAATGAAGAATCTAGAAAAATATTTGTTGGTAGAAGTAAATACTATTTCTTTGTTAGAGAATTTTTAAATAGACATGGATTCTTAGAAGTAGAAACTCCAATAGTTCAAACTTCAGTTTCAGGAGCATCTGCTAAACCATTCTTTACTCATTATAATGCACTTGATTTAGATTGTAACTTAAGAATAGCACCAGAATGTTATTTAAAGGAATGTATAGCAGGTGGATTTGATAGAGTATATGAAGTAGCTAAATGCTTTAGAAATGAAGGAATGGATCCACAACATAATCCAGAATTTACTCAAATAGAATGGTATTCAGCATACTGGGATTTTGAAGATAATATTAAATTTTTCCAAGAATTAATGAAAGAGAGTATGGAATTCTTAACAGGTTCTACAGTAGTAGAATATCAAGGTCAAACATTAGATTTTGGTAAAGAATGGGAAAGAATTAATTATATTGAAAAAATGACTGAAATATTAGGATTTGATTTCCTATCAGAAACTGATATTAATGAATATAAGAATAAAGTAGTAGAAAAAGGATTCTTTAGTTTAAAAGATATGGAAGAATATAAATCTATTCCTCAATTAACTGACTTCTTATATAAAAAATTATTAAGAGCAAATATAATTGGACCAGTAGTTATGTATAATTATCCAGCATCATTAAAACCACTTGCTAGAAGAAATGATGATAATTCTAATGCAGTTGATTGTTTCCAAGTTGTTGTTATGGGAGCAGAAATATGTAATGCATATTCAGAATTAGTAGATCCTGCTATTCAAAGAGAAACATTTGAAGATCAATTAGCACAAAAAGAAGCAGGCGATGATGAAACTATGGATTTAGATGAAGATTATCTACTTGCAATGGAACAAGGTATGCCACCAATCTCAGGACTAGGTTTTGGTATTGATAGATTAATGATGATAGCATATAACCTTGAAACATTAAGAGATGCAATCCTATTTCCGACTATGAAACCAGTAGAAAGAAAGTAATTTCTTTCTTTTTTTTCTTTTATTTATAATATTTTTATGATATAATTCATATGAAGAGATAGAGGTGAACATAAAAAAGACAATTTAAAAATATGAGGGAGGAATTAGATGAAAAAGTATAATATTTTTAAAATTTTAACTATTGTTATTTTATTAACTGTAGTACTTAGTTATTTTGTTCCTGGAACTACTGTAAATTATGGTCAAGTTACAAAAGGAACACAATTACCAATACCATTTGCAGAAGTATTTACTAATGGTATTACTTCGTTAAGTGCATTCTTAACAACATTTATATATGTACTAATTATTGGTGCATTCTATGCAGTATTATATAAAACTGGTAAATATGAAAAACTAGTTAATAATGTTGCAGTATCATTCAATAAAAATAAAGGATTATTTATTGTTTTAACAGTTCTTGGTTTAGGACTTATTACTATGTTCACTGGTGAAATGTATTCAATGTTAATCTTCGTACCATTTCTTATCTCTGTTGTTAAAAAACTTGGATATAGTAAGGAAACAGCAGTTGCATCTACAATAGGAGCAATTCTATTAGGAAATGCTGGATCATTATTTACTTTCTATACTAATCAAATGTTAAGTTTAACTGTTAAAGATAATGTATTAGCTAAAGTATTAGTTGCTTTAGTAGCATTAGTTGCTTTAATAGCATTTATATTAGTATTTAGTAGTAGACCATCATCTACTAAAGATCTTAAAAAAGAAACTGATGGAAAAATTTTACCACTACATGTTATTATGTGGGGATTATTTATAATTTTAGTATTAGGATTTATTAACTGGAATGGTTATTTTGGATTTAAAGGATTCGATACATTCTTAGAATCATTAAGAAAAGCTAAAGTTGCAAAAATAGGTGTATTTGATGCATTAGTTGGTAAATCAGTTGTATCATTTGGTAACTGGCAAACATTTAATGCTGCAATTCTATTTACATTTGTAACAGTTTTAATTGGATTAATCTATAAAGTAGGAGTTAATGGATTCCTAGAAAGTTTTGCTAAAGGATTAAAGAAAGCATTCCCATATGCTTTAATAGTAGTTCTTGCTAATATAGTTTTAGTAAATGTATTTTCTTCTGGAATATTCTATACTATGATCATAGGTTTAACAAAGAAAACTGTAGATTTATTCACAGGAACAATTACTTCAGTTTTAGCAGCAATATTCTATCCTGATTATGCATATAGTACTCAATTTACTTTAACAGCATTAACTAATACAGCAGCAAAAGATTATCAAGGTTTATTCTCAGTATTATATCAAGCAGTATATAATGTATTCTTATTAATTTCACCAACAAGTATTTTATTACTTCTAGGATTAAAATATACTGATACTAGATTTAAAGATTGGATTAAATACATTTGGAAATTCTTTATAGTATTATTTATAACTATCTTAGTAGTAGTATCACTAAGTATTAAAGGATTTGATGCTTTTGGTATAGTTACATTAGTATTATTAATCGCAGCAATTGCGATTATTGTATATATGCGTGTTACTAGTGTTACATCAACAGTAACAGTAGAAGAAGTTAAAAAAGTTGAAGTGAAAAAAGAAGAAAAAGAAGAACCAAAAAAAGAAATTAAAAAAAGTACAACAAAGAAACCTGCAAATAAGAAAAAGAATAAAAAATAATTCCTAAGGGAATTATTTTTTTTACTCTTAAATTTGACTTTTTATTATATTTAAATATAATAAAGGACGTTAAAAAAAGTTGATTGTTTAGGGGGCATAACATGACAGCAATAGATAGTATTAATATTTATTCTTTAGAGTTAAAAATAGAAAAATTAAAAGAATTATCTAGAAGACTTGATACTGAAATAAATAGTAAATTAGTTGAAATAGATAATAATTATAAAACATATATTTTAACCAAAGAAGATACATATAAGAATAAGAATGAAGAATTAAAAAAAGAATTAAATACTTTAAGAATTAAACAAGGTAGATTAGAAATGTTAATTAATAAAAAGATAATCAAGTTAAAAGTGTTGAAAACTGATGAATCTTTAAAAGATGATGAAATAGCATTAGTTAATGACATAGAAGGTTTAGATGGTAAATATAATATTTATAATATTAATTTAGAAAAAAAAGTGGGTTATATAGCGTATTCTCCTACATATTTTGATACAGATATTGGTAGTATAGGTTATGAAGTATATGAACCATATAGAGGCCATAATTATGCATATAGATCTTTAAAAATGCTATCAGGTTATTTATCAAAGAATGGTGTAGAAAAAGTATCTGTGGTCGCAGATATAGATAATATTAAATCTATAAAAGTAATGGAAAAATTTAAAGAAGATGCTAAAGAAACAATTAATGAATCAGAAAAATATAAATCGTTAAAAAAATATACTTATAGTATTAAGTAGGGGGATTATATGGAAAAATTAGGTAAAGAATTTAAAGACTTATTATCAACTGTTACTAAAGTTGGAGAAGATGATAATGAATTATTAAAAATGTTAGAAGGCGAAGAAAAGACCGAATTAATATTAACAGCATTAGGTAATTCAATAAGTACTGGTTTTTCATTTTGCGATGAGAATAAACCATTATTAGATAGAAATGAGTTGTTAGAAGCAGTATGTGAAGAATATGGTGTAGACTTATATAAATATAAATTCGCTAGATCAGAAAATAATAGTGATCAAAATACCTTAAATTATATATTAAATAATTATACTGAAAAAGAAATGAATGAAATGAATAGAAGAGATTATGAAAAATATCTTTTAAGTGGAAAAGAATTATTATCAAAAGAAGAAATAAATAAATATTATGGTAAAGATAAAGCAAGTGATGTTCATATTCAAGATATATTATTTAATACAAAAGATGATTCAGCGAATATTGTTATATATAATGGTTGTACAGGTTCGTTTTTAGATAATGTTACTAGAGGTGGAAAACATATATATAAAAATGGTGTTAAAAAAGATTTAGCGCACATTGAATCTATTCTAAGTTTGATTCAAAATTCAAATAGAGAAAATGATTCTGACACTCAAGTATATTTATGCGGAGTACCAAGACTATTAAATACTGGAATACAAGATTATTATATGAATAGACCTATAAAAGAAGTAACAAAAAGATATGCTCATACTACTTATGTAGATAATATAAGTAGACATTTAGTATATAAAGGTAATGCTAAAGTAGATCTACATTATGATAAAAATGAATATTTAAAACTAACTCATTTATACTTAAGAAGTATAATTAAGAATTATGTTATAAAAGATTCTTTAATAGGAGTAGATAGAAATTTATATAAACTAAATAAAGAAGTAGAAATGTCTAATAGTAATAGAAATACAAAAGATGATATGCTAGGAATTATTTCAGAATATGCTTTTAGATTTATAGATACTGAAAATGAACAAGAATTCTTAAAAACAGTAAGAGATTATTTATTAGAAAGATATTGTTATGATTTCTTCTGTTTAGATAAAAAAGCTATTAAAAAAGATGTATTAACATTAAATGCTCATTAATATGATATAATTTAAATGGTGATAAAATGAAGGTATTATTATTTAGTCATGAAAGTGATATAGATGGAATGGGATCAGTTATATTAAGTAAATTAGCGTTTGATCATGTAGACTATGTTCTTTCACCAAACCCTGGTCCTATGGAACAAGTATTTAGAGATTATATTAATAATAAAAAGATATATGATTATGATAAAGTATTTGTAACAGATTTATCTTTAGAAAATCCATCACTAGATATGGTATATAAAGATGATATTTTAAATAAAAAGGTACAAGTATTTGATCATCATGAAAAAGCTATTAAATTAGGTTTAAATAAATATGATTTTACTTTTATAGAAGAAGTAGATGATCATGGTCAAAAGAGATGTGCTACAGAGATATTTTATAAGTATTTATTAGATAATAATTATATTACTAGATCAAAGGTATTAGATACATTTGTAGAATTTACTAGATTAGAAGATACATGGGAATGGAAAAAAGAAGGTATTCCAAAAGCTCATGATCTTGCAATACTATTTAATGAAGCAGGTATAGATAAATATATTGAACTTGTCTTAGAAAACTTAAAAGACAAAGAATTTAATTTTACTGATTTAGAAATAGATTTAATTAATAAAAAGAAAAAAGAATATGAAGAAATATTAAATAAATATATTGAAGAAGTAGAGTATTTAAAAGATGAAGATAATAATACTTTTGCAATTTTGTATGCAGATTATGAATATAGAAATGAAATAACTGAATATATAGAAACTCATAATACTAATAATGCTAAATATGTAATGATAGTAGCGCTTGATAAGGCAGATTATGGTCAAATATCTTATAGAAGTATTAGTGATGTAGATGTAAATGTAATTGCTATGAAACATAATGGTGGAGGACACCCAAAAGCAGCAGCATCTTCTATCACTAAAGAACAAAGAGAAAAAACAGATAATTTATCAAAAAAAGAAGGCATAAGATTATTATTAAAAAACATATAGAAATATATGTTTTTTTTCTTGCTTATTAATAATACTAGGTGTTATAATTATATAAAATCAGGGAGGATATTTATGAATTATAATGAATTAGAAGAAATAATAAAAGAATACGATAAAGAATTAAATGATAACAAACAGAAAGAAGACGCTATTAGAATTGCTTCATCTAAAGTTAAAATAGATGGAGAAAATAGTAATAAACTATTACTTTGTATAGGATCATATAAAGTAGAAGAATATATTGAAGGATCAAAAGAAACACCAACATTTGATGAAAATCCTATGGCTAAATATAAAGGCTACATAGATGTAGAAACAAGAGATATGTATAAAATTAATATGGACGAAGTAGAAGATTTTGAAAATAGTCATAATGTTATACATAGAAAAGCTGTTATGCCTAATTTTGATGTTCATTATCAAAACTATTTAGATGTCAAACAACGATTATTTGATGAAATAATATCTGAATATAAAAAACAAAATTTAATTAAATCTACAAATGCTGAAGTTAAAGAACAAAAATTAGCAGAAATACAAAAAAATGTAGTTTTAAAATTAATTAACACTTCAGAAAAATAAGAAAGTTCATTCAAACTGAACTTTTTTTGTTGACTTATTATTTTTTTAATGTAAAATGAATATAGAAGAATAAAAGGGAAATATCAATATAGGAGGAAAAATGGAAAACACAAAAATAAAGGTTGGTATTTTACCTAATTTATACTTAAAAGAAAATGGAACTTTTGACAAAGAACCTGCAATTATGTTATCAGGAAAAATCGCAGGAGTTTGTTATGACAAAGAAGGTTTTGATCACCTAATTAATGAACCTGAAGAAAAAACTATAAGAAGAGTAGGTATGACTCTTAATAATGGTCATCATAGTGTATATGATCATATTATGATTAATTTTAATTTACAAAATGTACCTAAAATATTAGCTATGATACTTAATAATGAAAAAGAATATACAACAAGTGAAAAATCTGCTAGATATACACCAGTAGAAAGAATAGATGGTTCAATTATCACTGGAGATGAAGAAAAACTATATAATAAATGGATAGATATATATAAAACTAAAATAGCATCTGAATATTCATATATATATAATGATTCTAAAATTCAAAAATTAGCACAAGAAAATGCTAGATACTTAGTAACAGTATTTATGCCTACACAAATGATTTATACAACATCATTAAGACAAATTAACTATATAGCTTCTTGGATGCAAGATTATATAAATGAAGCAGATATGAATAATGATTTTGAAAGAACTTTAGCTTCTTCAATGAAAGAACTAATATCAGAATTAGATAGAATTGATGTACTTAAAGAAGAATTAATGAGAAATGAAAAAGAAAGAAAATTATCCTTATTTGGAAAAGATTTAAATAAAAAGGAAGAACATTTTGGAGATGTATATTGTACAAATTATAAAGCTTCATTTGCTGAACTTGCTCAAGCTCAAAGACATAGAACATTAGATTATCAAATGGAAATGATGGATAAAAAAGAATATTTTGTTCCACCAATTATAGTTGATGATAAAGCTATGGTAGATGAATGGCTTGGAGATATGGATAGAGTAAAAAATGTTACTCCACAAGGAGAATTAGTTTTAGTTAATGAAAGAGGTATTTATGAAAACTTTATTCTAAAATGTAAAGAAAGATTATGTTCAGCAGCTCAATTAGAAATAATGATGCAAACTAAAAATACTTTAGAAAAATATAAAAAAGCATTAGAAGAATCTGATAGTCCATTAGCTTCTGATATTGAAAAATATTCACATGGAGCAAGATGTACATTCCCTGATTTTACTTGTACTTCAGATTGTAATTTTAAACAAGGAAAAACTTTAGAAAGAAAAATATAAAAAAGAATCACTTATATAATAAAGTGATTCTTTTTCCTGTGGTCTTAATAAAACCTTCATTTTTAAGGACTCCGATTTCTCTAGTCATTGCAGATCTATCAACGCCTAAATAATCAGCCATTTCTGTAAAAGTAAAGGATAAATATATATTTCTAGAATTATTCTTTTTGTACATAACTTCAAAAAATGCTAGTAACTTATTTCTTATTCCTTTTCTAGTAATTATATCTATTCTTTCATTAAATAATTTCATTTTAGAATTAACTATATCAAACATGTTTTTTATAAGAGTAGTGTAACATTTATTTTTACCTCTATAATTAATTAAATCACTATAGTTCATTGTTATAATTTCAGTTTCTTCTGTAGTTCTTAAATAATAATCATCTCTATTTATATTATATAGAACATCACTAATAATATTATTATCATCTATTTTATCTAGTACAAAGTCATTACCATTTTCACTATTTCTAATTAAATTAACAGATCCTGATATAACAAGAGCGATAACATTTCTTTCAAATACTATATTTGTTATATCTTCATTTTCTTTAAAATGATGTGTATCTGCTTTAAAAGAACGTAGTAATTTATACTTATTTTTACTATCGATATTATCAAAGATATTTCCCATGTTTACACCTCTTGTAAAAATTTTAGCATTTTTCTTAATATGTTGCAACTGCAACAATACATAAAAACAAAAAAATGCTATACTTGAATCATAACATAGGAGGACATAGAAGTATGAAAATAATCAAAAGAGACGGACACATAGCTGATTACTGTCCAGAAAAAATAGAAGCTGCTATTTCTAAAGCAAATGCAGAAGTTGCTGAAGAAGATAGAGTTACTGAACAACAAATTAAAAATATAATTAAATATATTGAAGGGTTAAAGAAAAAAAGAATGTTAGTTGAAGATATTCAAGATACTATTGAAATGAGATTAATGGCTCTTGGAAAATATGCTTTAGCTAAAGCTTATATTACTTATAGATATACTAGAGAATTAGTAAGAAGAAGTAATACAACAGACCTTTCTATTAAAGAATTAATTAATGGTGAAAGTGAATATTGGAATACAGAAAATTCTAATAAGAACGCTACTGTAGTTACTACACAAAGAGATTATCTTGCTGGTATAACAAGTACAGATATTACTAGAAGATTCTTACTTCCAGAAGATATAGTTAAAGCTCATGATGAAGGTATTATTCATTTCCATGATGCTGATTACTTTGCACAAAATGCATTACATAACTGTGAATTAATTAACTTAGATGATATGCTTCAAAATGGTACTATTATTAATGAAGTAATGATAGAAAAACCACATAGATTCTTAACAGCTGCTACTATAGCAACTCAAATTATTTTAGCAGTATCATCATCTAGTTATGGTGGAGCAACTATTTCATTAACACATTTAGCACCATTCGTTAGATCAAGTTATGAAATATATTTAAAGAAATATAAAAAGGCTAAATTATCTAAAGAATTATGTGAAAAATTAGCAATGGAAGACACTAAGAAAGAAATAGAATCTGGTGTTCAAACATTTAATTATCAAGTTAACTCAATGACTAATACTAATGGTCAAGCTCCATTCTTATCTGTTGCTATGTATTTAGGTGAAACAGAAGAATATAAAGAAGAACTTGCTATGATTATAGAAGAATTCTTAAATCAAAGAATATTAGGATTTAAAAATGAAAAGGGCGTTTATATAACACCAGCATTCCCTAAACTTCTATATGTTCTAGAAGAAGATAATATGAATCCTAAGGGTAAATATTATTACTTAACTAAGTTAGCAGCTAAATGTACTGCTAAACGTATGGTTCCAGATTATATATCTGAAAAAATAATGAAAGAATATAAGAAAAATGAAAAAGGAGATGGAGAATGTTATCCATGTATGGGATGTAGATCATTCTTAACTCCAGATAGATTTATGAGCTTAGGTAATATTTCTAAAGCTAAAAACTATGTTGAAGGAAAAGGTAAATACTATGGTAGATTTAACCAAGGTGTTGTTACTATTAACTTACCAGATATAGCTTTAACTTCAGGAAAAGATATGGACTTATTCTGGAAAGTATTTGATGAAAGAATGGAATTATGTCATAGAGCTCTTCAAATAAGACATAAAAGATTATCTAAAGTAACTTCTGATGTTGCACCAATATTATGGCAACATGGAGCACTTGCAAGACTTGAAAAAGGTGAAAGTATTCATGAACTACTTCACCATGGATATTCAACTATATCACTTGGTTATGCAGGACTTTATGAATGTGTTAAATATATGACAGGTCATTCTCATACTGATAATGGTAAAGGTAAAGAATTTGGTCTAGAAGTAATGCAAAGATTAAATGATTGCTGTAAAAAATGGAAAGCTGAAGAAGATATAGATTATTCAGTATATGGTACTCCTATTGAAAGTACTACTTATAAATTTGCTAAATGTTTAAGAGATAGATTTGGTAAGATTAAAGGTATTACAGATAGAGATTATATTACTAATTCTTATCATGTACCTGTATTTGAAGAAATTGATGCATTTACTAAATTAAAACTAGAAAGTGAATTCCAACAATTATCACCAGGTGGAGCTATTTCATATATTGAAACTCCAAACCTTGAAAATAACTTAGAAACAGTTATGGAAGTTATTAAATTTATTTATGATAATATCATGTATGCAGAATTAAATACTAAGAGTGATTATTGTCAAGAATGTGGATATACTGGTGAAATATTAATAGATGATGATATGGAATGGTATTGTCCACAATGTGGTAATAGAGATCATAATAAATTAAATGTTGCAAGAAGAACATGCGGTTATATAGGATCAAACTTCTGGAATAAAGGAAGAACTCAAGAAATAAAAGAAAGAGTTATCCATATAGATAACAAAGATGAATAATGAGATATAATAAAATTAGAAAAATGGATATTTCTAATGGACCAGGAGTTAGAGTTTCTATATTCTTTCAAGGTTGTCATTTTCACTGTGATGGATGTTTTAATCCTGATACTTGGGACTTTAAATGTGGAAAAGAATTTACAGATGAAACTATAGAAAGAGTATTAGAATTATGTTCTAAAGATTATATAGTAGGTTTATCAATGCTAGGTGGTGAACCAATGCATCCTACTAATTTACCAGGAAGTACTAAACTTGCTAAAGCATTTAAAGAAAGATTTCCTGAAAAATCATTATGGTCTTGGACTGGTTTTACATATGAAGGAATAAAAGATAATGAGATATTTGAATATCTAGATGTACTTGTAGATGGTCAGTTTAAAAAGGAATTATTTAATCCAAAATTACATTGGAAGGGATCAGAAAATCAAAGAGTAATAGATATTAAAAAAACTCGTAAAAAAGGGGATATAGTCCTATATAAAGATGAAGAATTTTAAAGATAAGCTATGCTTATCTTTTTTTTGTTTACTAAATAGAAATTTTGTCGTTTATCACTAGGTGTAAATTAGTTTTTTATTTAAGTATACTTAGGATAGTGGTGGTGATGATATGACTACAGTAGAAGACTATATCTTACAAGAAATCTTTTGCATAAATTTAAAATGGTATAGATTTGATAGAGGATTATCTCAAGAAAAACTTGCAGAATTATCAAATACAACACCTAAGTATATTAGTGATCTAGAAAGAGGAAAGTTTTGTCCTAGTTTTAATAAATTGCAAGAAATTGCAGTAGCATTAAACTTATCACCATATGAATTATTAAAACCTGAACATATGGATGAAGTAATCGTATCAAAAAGAATAGATGAAAGAAGATAAGTACTTGAAATAGACTTATCTTTTTGTTATAATTGTTTTATGATATGGAGGAATGAAAATGGAAAATAATCAAACTAATCCGCTAATAGTAGAAATGACAGACGATCAAGGTGTAAAAGTAAAAGTCGAAATTGTTAGTCAATTTGAAGATGGTGGAAAAAATTATGTAATAGCAAACGATTTATCAAATGATACTGATTCATATATTTTAGAAGTAAGAACTACAGATGCAGGTGATGAATTAATTTCAATTGATGATGAAGCCGAATTCAATAGACTTTGTAAAGTTATAGAAAGTTTAGAAGGAGAAGAATAATTACTTTTTAGTAGTTATTTTTTTTTTGATATGATATACTATTATTATAGGAATGATAGTAATGAGAAAAAAGAATAGAAATGCTGCTATATGTACTATTGGATTACTATTTTTAACTATTATTTTATTATTAATTCATCAAGAGTATAATGCAAATCCAACTATTGAAAGTGTTAAGTATGAGAACAAATATAATGAAGATAGAACAAGAAAAGTAATCTTAGATATAAGAAGACATAATTCTAATAGAATTTATTGCCAATTTGTAGATGACAAAATAAGTAGTAAATGGATATTGGTTAAGAATGATAAATGTTCATATAATGTAGTTACTAAAACTTATAAAGTAAATCTTAAATATAATGGTAATCAAGTAGTAACATATACTAAAAAGTTTAAAATAGATGGTATTTTAAATATAAAATTTAATAATAAGAAAAAGTACATGGCATTAGGGGAAACAATTAATTTAGATACTAAACTAGATTATGTGGGTAATGTTAATACTAAAATAATTTATAAATCTAGTAATCCAGATGTAATATCTGTTGATGAAAATGGTAATGTTACTGCACATAACGTAGGTAAAAGTAAGATAACAGCATATTCTTCTAATAAAATGGAAGAAAGTTATGAAATAAATGGAACAGATTTAATTAGGGTACCAACTCTTGATAATAATAAACCTATAGTACCATGTAATGGTCATAGTAAAGAACAGGTAGATATGTTAGATGAAATACTCAATTCTAGAGTAGAAGAAGCAGGACCTGGAACAAGAGCTGCAGTTGCTGTAGCAGCTAGATTTTTAACACTAGAGTTTCCATATAAAGTCCCATATTTTTATGAAAATGGAAGACTTACTGGTAATGGTGTTCAAGGTGAAGGAAGATATTATAAAAAAGGATTATATCTAGGAAGAGATAGAGAACTACAAATAACTAAAGTTATGGCTGGACCATCATCTTGGGGTTGTCCACTTATGAATTATGAAGATGATGGTTATAGAAAACCTAATACATATTATGCTAATGGATTAGATTGTAGTGGATATGTTACTTGGGTTTTAGTACAAGCTGGTTTAGATTTAGGTGATATAGGTGCAGGTTCTTCAGGAGAAAGAGATTATACTGATATAGGTACTCTTAGATATAACTCATATGATTTACTTCATTCTGGACAAGTTCATGTTGGAGACCTTATAGGTTGGGATGGACATATTGCAATAATAGGAGCAATGTCTGATACTAATATTTATGTAACAGAAAGTTTACTTCCAGGAGTTATAATGGACGAATATGATTATTCATCACCATATAGTAGATTTTATAGTAGATATGATTATATAATTGATATGACTAATAACTATAAAGGTGATGGAAATCTAAAAAATATGTGGTAATATGTAAAAAAAAGTCATTTTATACAAAATACATTGTAAAATGATTTTTTTATTTGTATAATTATTTATAGAGGGTGATATAAATGGATGATTATAAAGTAACAACAAGATCTGAAGAAGATACAATTAGAATTGCAGAAAATTTTGAAGCAGAAAAATTTCCAGGTATGGTTATATGTCTTAATGGTGAATTAGGATCCGGTAAAACTGTATTTACAAAAGGATTTGCTGCAGCATTAGGTATAGAAGAAACTATTACTAGTCCTACATTTAATATTATTAAAGAATACCTTGATGGAGAAATGCCTCTATATCATATGGATGTATATAGATTAGAAGAAAATATTGAATCAACTGGTTTACTAGATTATTTTGATAAAGATGGTGTAGTAATAATTGAATGGGCTAATATGATTGAAGATTATTTACCAGAAGAAAGATTAGATATATTCTTTAAAGCAGTTGATGAAGAAAAAAGAATTATGAAATTTGTACCACATGGAGAAAAATATGAAGAATTATGCGAGGATGCTTTATGATCTCGCTTTTTTTAGATACTAGTTCAAAAAAATTAGTAGTTATTCTTGTTAAAGATAATAATGTATTATCTAAAAAAGAATTAGAATCTATTAATGATCATGCTTCTCATTTAGTACCATTTATAGATGAAATACTAAAAGAAAATAATATGACTACTAAAGATATAGATAAGATATTTGTAGTTAATGGACCTGGTTCATTTACTGGTACTAGAATAGGTGTTACTGTAGGTAAAACTTTAGCGTATTCAAATAATATAAATGTAATACCAGTATCATCCCTAAAACAATATATATTCTCTAAAGAAGGATATGATTATTATGTATCTATAATTAATGATAAGAATAATAGATTATATTATGGAATATATGATAAAGATTATAATGATATTATTATAGATAAATATTCAACTAAAGATATATTTGATAAAGATATTAGTAAATTAGAAGGAAATATCTTAACAATTGATGAAAGTAATCAAGAGTTAGATATATTAAAACTTATAGATTATTACAAAGATAAAGATATAAATGCACATGAATTAAAACCAAACTATTTAAAAAAGATAGATGCGGAAAGTATGTTATGATAGAAGAAATAAAAGATATTAAAATAATAGAAAATTTATTTAAAAAATATAAAGAAAAGTATAATCCTATCATAAACGATTATACTTTTATTCTTTCCTATAAGGAAAATGATAAATATGTTGGTTTTTTAATATATCAATTATTATATGAAGCAGCAGAAATAATAGATATCTTTGTCTTAGATGAATATAGAAATAAAGGAATAGGTAAAGCATTAATAAATAAAATGCTTGAAAATAAACAAATAGAAAAAGTAACTCTAGAAGTAAAAAAAGATAACAAAAACGCA
>Ga0129307_1001490_pt1 | contig 24410 bp, 22 predicted proteins | sample P1105metagenome_FD_94437 | JGI IMG/M metagenome (GOLD analysis project Ga0129307, IMG submission 94437) | Capybara group fecal microbial communities from Wisconsin, USA - P1105 metagenome | ecosystem: Host-associated > Mammals > Digestive system > Large intestine > Fecal | place: USA: Wisconsin...
AATCCCGCGCTGACATCCGAGGAGAGCATGGTGCTCGCCGCCAGACATCTGCGGAGCGTCAAAGCGCCGTCTTCACCCATCATGTGCAGCAGTTCCGCGACCGTGTTCTCGAAGAACTTCGACTCCATGCCGGTGGCGCCGACGCTGCCGATTTCTTCCTTATCGACCAGGATGCAGCAGGCGGTTCTTGCGACATCCGGCACGTTTGCCATCGCTGCGTAAGAAGTGTACGCGCAGACGCGGTCATCCTGTCCGTAGGAGAGGATGAGACTGCGGTCAAAACCGGCATCGCGGGCAGCGCCTGCCGGTACGATCTCGAGCTCTGCGGAGAGGAAATCCTCCTCTTCCACGTCGTAGGTCTCCTTGAGGATCTTCAGGACGCCCTTGGTAACGGCATCCTTCGCCGCTTTCTTCTCGTCCTTTTCATCCTTATCATCGCCGTCTTCCGGCTCGATCACGAGCGGTTTGCTGCCGATGATGATATCGAGCGCTTCCCCTTCGATGACGGTTGCTGCCTTCTTGGTCAGCTGTTCCTGCGACAAGTGGATCAGCAGGTCCGAAACGAAGAAGACCGGGTCTTCCGGCTTTTCACCGACCGCGACTTTGACAACTGTCCCGTCCTTTTTCACGAAGACGCCGTGGATGGCCAACGGCAGGGTGACCCACTGGTACTTCTTGATGCCGCCGTAGTAGTGCGTGTCGAGGTACGCAAACCCGCCGTCCTCATAGAGCGGATTCTGCTTGACGTCCATGCGGGGGCTGTCGATGTGCGCACCCAGGATGTTCATGCCTTCTTCGATAGGCTCGGTGCCGATGTTGAACATCACGACGCCCTTGTTCATGTTGATGCGGTAGACTTTATCGCCGGCGGACAGTCTGGTGTCCGTGCCGATGAGCGATTCCATATCTTTATAACCCGCCTTTTCAATATCCTCACGGATGCGCTCCACGCACTCGCGCTCGGTCTTGCATTCACTGAGGAAGTTCTTGTATCCTTCGCAGAAATCCATGCAGGCCTTGACCTGCTCTTCACTGTATTTTTCCCAGGTGTTCTTGTTTTCCATAGTTGTCCTTTCTTAGTAACGCTGTTTTATAAGGCGTGCCCGCTTTGCAGGGGCACGGAATCATCCATTTGCTATTATCGCACAAAACCCTGCGTTTTCCAAACCATCTCTTGCGAAAACGGCGCGGCTGCGATAGCATGAGCGGTGAAGCCCCCGTACCCGTGCAAGGAGAGTTATGCCCGCATACATTTCAGATAAACAGAATAAGATGGGAATCGCCTCCCTGCTCATTGGCGGCAGCCTCTGCGGCACGCTCGGGCTGTTCACTGCCAGCATCCTCGCTGCCGGTGCCACATCCATGACGGTCGCTTTCCTGCGGCTCGCCACCGGAACGCTGTTTCTCATTCCCTTCGTCCTCTTCACCGTCGGGCCGAAGGGGTTCCGGATCACCGGAAGAGAACTCGGAGCCGTCTTTCTCATCGGTGCGATCGGGCTCGGGTTGAACAATTACTGTTATATGACCGCGATGCAGGAACTGGGAATCGCTTCGGCCGCTGTGCTGATGTACACGGCGCCGGGTTTTCTGGTCCTGCTCTCCACAATATTCTTCAAGGACAGACTGACCGGTCTCAAGGTCCTCGCTGTGCTGCTCAACTTCGGCGGCAGCGCCGTCATGGTGACGGGCGGCAATTTCAGCGAACTGACCTTCTCTCCGTTCGGTCTGCTCATCGGTCTCTGCGCGGGACTGACTTTCGCACTCAACAATCTGCTGACGCGCGCGCTCGCCAAAGACATGGATTCCTTCGTGCTGGCGTTTTACGGATTCCTGTTCGGGGCACTGACGCTGTGCGTTCTGGTGCAGCCGTGGAACGGACTCGGCATCGCCCTGTCCCCTGCCAATCTGCTGCTGATCGCCGGCTTCGGGATCCTGCCGACAGCCTGCGGTTACGGCGCTTACTACAACGGCCTCCTGCTGATCCGGGACAAAGCGGTCGCGCCGGTGATCTCCTCGACCGAGAACATCGTCGCCTGCCTGCTCGGCTTTCTCGTTCTCGGCGAATTCTTCAATCTGTGGAAACTCACCGGCATCCTGATGGTCCTGCTGTCGATCGTCCTGATCGCACGCTCCGATAATCAATAAGACCCGCCGCCGTCCGGCAGCAGGTCTTTTTCTTTCTCTGTTATGCACAGCCGCTCACAGTCCGTTGCAGACATTGTCCGGCCGCTCGCCGCGGGCGGTTTTTTCGATGTTTTCCCAGATCAGCCGGTGCGCCTTCCTGAACATGGTCGAGGTGACGCCGCCGATGTGCGGGGAGAAGAATACCCGGTCACCATACGGGGCGGGCAGATTGACAAGCGGATGGTCCGCCTGCACGGGTTCCGGCGCCAGTGTATCGATGCCGGCTCCCGCGATGACGCCGCCGGTGATGGCCGCCGCCAATGCCTCGTTGTCAACGATCTCGCCGCGGGCGGTGTTGATCAGCCAGGCGGTTTCTTTCATCTGTGCAAGGAATCGCGCATCCACCATTCCCGTCGTTTCATTCGTGACCGGCACATGCAGACTGACGATGTCGCTTTGCGCCAGCAGTTCATCGAGCGGAAGATACGTCGCGCCGCAGAGCGATTCCTCCTCCGCAGAGGCCTGATGACGCGCGTAATACACAACCTTGCAGTCGAATGCAGCGAGCCGCTTCGCTGTCTCTTTCGCGATGGCGCCAAAGCCGACGAGCCCCACGGTGCAGTCGCCGAGCTCTGCGAAGCCTTCGACCATCATGCGCTCCTTCACTTCGATCTGCCGGCCCTCGCGGACCGCACGGTCGCCCTCGCCCGCATTGCGCAGACAGGCGAGCATCAGCAGGATCGCCTGCTCCGCCACCGCCGCTTTGTTGGCGCCGCGGCAGTTGCAGACATAGACGCCAAGACGCGCTGCCTCTTCCCAGTCAAAGCTGTTGAACGCGACGCCTTCCGAGTGGATCATTTTGAGATGCGGCAGGCCGCGGATCAGCTCCCCCGGCACCTTCGCGACGGCATCGGCGATGATAAAGTCCGCGTTTTTGCCGGCCGCCAGCACCTCGCTGACCGGCGTATCCATCGGCAGGTAGATCTTCTCCGCCGCGTCCGAAAACGGCGTGTGCGGATTGTAGGTCTCATAGCGTTTCTGCGCACCCAGGTGCAGGACAGTTACAGACATGGTTCTTTCCTTTCCTTTTTCACAGACGGCATGGCTGCCACAGACAGTGTACACCAATCTCTTGACAAAAAGAGTATGATAATAGCAGAAAGAAGCACAATCCGGCCAAAGAAGCCTATCACGAGGAGGATCAGCCATGAATCAACCGTTAATCGCATACTTTTCTCCCACCGGCACCACCGCCGGCGCCGCCAGAGCACTGGCCGAAGCGACCGGAGCGCCGCTCTACGAGATCCGGCCTGCAGAGCCCTACACCAGCGCGGATCTGAATTACATGGACAAACAGTCCCGCAGTTCCGTCGAGATGAACGACACATCCTTCCGGCCGGCACTGGCGGACACCGATGCGCCGGTGGCAGAGGCGGACGTGATCTTCGTCGGGTTCCCGATCTGGTGGTATATCGCGCCGACCATCATCAACTCGTTCCTGGAAGCCTATGACTTCAGCGGCAAGACCATCGTCCTGTTCGCCACCTCCGGCGGCAGCGGCTTCGGCAAAGCGGTCGAAGGACTGAAGACCAGCGTGGCCCGCGATACCGTCATCCGGGAAGGTCAGGTCTTCCGCGGGAAGCCTTCCGCAGCAGGCATGAAGACATGGGTTGATTCACTCGGCCTATAGTTATTTATCGTAATACAATAAATTTTACTTGATTTACAATATCGCTCGTGCTATCATGCACTTGAAAAGGGACCGGAACAGCGTCCCTTGAAAGGAGTGTATGAGCATGAGCGATTCTTTGTATCAGGATTCTTTATATAAACACATCCCCTATCCCAGGCTGGCGCAGTGGCTGCGCATCGCCGTCATCCTGATGGCGGCATTCGGCGCCGCCGTGTTCTTCTGCGCCGTGCCGGTGATGGGCAAGAGCCTCGTATCCGCCTACCCGGAGTTTGCCTACTGCTATATCCCCTGGCTGGCTGTGATCTGGTGCACTGCAGTGCCGTGTTATGCCGCACTCGCCTTTGCCTGGAAGATCGCCGCGGACATCGGCAACGGGCACCCATTCACCCACGATAACGCGCGCCGGGTCAAACGCATCGCCCAGCTCGCCATCGCGGATGTTGTATTCTTCTTCGCGATGAACATCATCCTGCTGCTGATGAATATGAATCATCCGGGGATTCTGCTGATGGCGCTTTTCGTCTGTCTCGCCGGCATCGCGTTCGCCGTCGTCGTCATGGCGCTCGCCCATCTTGTGGGACGCGCCGCCGAGCTGCAGGACGACAGCGACCTGACGATCTAGGAGGTGCGGCATGGGAGAGATCATTTTCAATATCGATGTCATGCTCGCCAAGCGTAAGATGAGCCTGACCGAACTCGCCGATAAAGTTGGCATCACCATCGCCAACATGTCGATCCTCAAGACCGGCAAGGCCAAAGCCATCAAAGTCACCACCCTGATGAAACTCTGCGAGGCGCTCGACTGCCAGCCGGGCGACCTGCTGGAGTACCGGCACGGCCCGGCCGGGACCGCATCCGGCGATTCCTCAAAAGAATAAAGGAGGCTGCCATGTATGCTTCTGATCCGCTGCGGCAGGCAACTGCGCCGCGCCGCGTTCTCTTTCTGCGCCATCCTTTCGCCGCCGTTCTTCTCGGCTGCCCGGCCGCCGGTGCTCTGCTCGGTCTTGCCAGTGCCCTTCTCACAGGCGTCCGGTATCACGTACCGCCCGCAGAGTTCCTGCTCAGCCTGTCCGGCGGATTCTTCAGCGGTGCCATCCTGGCCGGGTACTTTTTCCTGCTGCCGCTGGTGCTCAGCGTCATCGACTTCGTCGGGATCTTCAAAAGGCAGACCCCGCAAAACCGCCACAACTTCCGGATCTTTGCGGTCCTCACCCTGGCGCTCGGTATCCTGTACAGCCTGCTGTACGGTCTGCTCATCTGGAACACCTTCCCCACCGCAGAGTGGTATGAGCAGCTTTATAATGTGGACCGCCACCAGCCCGTCTGGACTGGCGGCCTTGCTCCGGTGCTGCTGCTCGCCGTGCTGGGCCTCGGCGGCTATATCCTGCTGAACGCAGTCCGGATCGACCGTCTGCCCCCGCTTGCGGTCACCCTGTCGATCGCTGCGATGTATCTCGGCGCTGTGCCCGCTGTCATCTGGTGCCTGCAGATCGGTCTGCCGGTATTCGGCATCGGACAGCACAGTTACGCTTCCTCCACGGACCTTGTGATGTGCCTGCTCCCCGCGGACTACATCATCCTGGTGGTCAGCCTGATCCGGGACAAGATCCACGAGTGGAACGAACGCCCCGGGGAATCGCTCACGCAGGCGGCGTCCCGGATCGCAGCGGCAGCCCCGGACAATGCTGCGGGCAGTGCACCACTTCCAGGTACAATGACGAACGGCCGGCCTGTCATGGGGTTTTCCAGACGATTCCGCCTGCTCGCAAAAATCGACACCTGGCTGTCGGACAGCGCGCATTGGCCGCTCGGCGGGCTGCTCCTCGCCCTGCCGCTGCTTGGGGTTTGCCTTGCCCTGCTCGTCCTGTTCGGGCAGATGCCGGACCGCTTTGTCCGCGCATGGACCGAGACCGCCGACTGGGGACTCTCGCAGAAGATCCCGCCGCAGAACGCGTTCTACGATGAGCACTATCTGTGCACCGTCGCCGCCGGCGGGCACGAGAGAATCGTCCGCCCGATGCGCCGCGGCGAGCGGCACGGCCACAGGGTCGTTGTGAACCGCCAGCTCTGCATCGCCAATGCGTTCGAGCAGCTGCTGGAAGAGCGCACCCCGCGGTTTCACAGACGGGTGCGGCGGTTCTATGATACGTACGGTTTCCCGCTGTCCCGTCTGATCCGCACAAAAGGAGCGGCCGATCTTGTCTGGCTGCTCATGAAACCCCTCGAGTGGGGATTTCTCTTCACGCTGTATCTTTTCGACGTCAGTCCGGAGAACCGGATCGCTGTGCAGTACATGCCCGGATCGCCGAAAGGCTCCCGCCCGCAGCGATGAACTGCCCGCTGCAAGGCCCCTGAGATACTCTCCGGGGTCTTTTTACATACCTGTTGTAATTGCACACCACGGAATCGCTATGCTAAACTAAAGATGTTGAAATATCACCGCTCACAGGTCAGATCGATGAACAACGTGAACAGGAAAGATATCAGAGAAGAAATCAGAAAACGCCGGCTTTACTTTGACGGCGGAACGGGCAGCATCCTGCAGGCGCGCGGGCTTAAGCCGGGCGAACTTCCGGAGACCTGGAACCTCACCCATCCGGAGGAAATCGTTGCCCTGCACACCGGCTACCTCGAAGCCGGCAGCGATGTCATCAATGCAAACACATTCGGCGCCAACCGCCTGAAGTACCCTGACAATCTGGAAGAGATCGTCACCGCCGCTGTGCAGCACGCCAGAGAAGCGCGCCGCCGCACCGGCCGGGAAGATGCCTACATCACGATCGATATGGGACCCACCGGCAAACTGCTGGCGCCGATGGGCGATCTTCCTTTTGAAGAAGCCGTGCAGCTCTACGGTGAAGTGGCCAGGCTCGGCGAAGCGGCCGGCGCGGACCTTGTGCTGATCGAGACCATGTCCGACAGCTACGAGACTAAGGCAGCCGTACTGGGCGCCAAAGAGAACTGCAGTTTGCCCATCTTTGTCACCATGGTCTTTGACGAACACGGCAAGATGCTCACCGGCGGCACACCGGAATCCATGGTGGCCATGCTGGAGGGCCTCGGCGTCGATGCGCTTGGCGTCAACTGCAGTCTGGGGCCGAAACAGATGATCCCCATTGTGGAACGGCTCCTGGCCGCCGCCTCGATCCCGGTCATCGCCAACCCCAACGCGGGACTGCCGCGCAGCGAGAATGGGGTGACCAGCTACGACATCGATGCGGATCAGTTTGCCGGCTACATGCAGCAGCTTGCGGAACGCGGCATCGCGGGCGCAGGCGGTTGCTGCGGGACGGGGCCGGACCACATCCGCATGACCATCGACCGCTGCCGGCAGATTCCCTTCCGTGTACCGGAAGAAAAACACCGCGCCGTGGTCAGTTCGTTCTGCCGGGCTGTCACCCTGGGCGAAAGACCGCTCCTGACCGGAGAACGGCTCAACCCGAGCTGCGGGGCTGTCATCAGAGAATCGCTCCGCACCGGTGACCTCGACACCCTGCTCGCGGAAGCGCTGCGGCAGGAGGATACCGACGCGGCGATCCTCAATGTCAACGCAGGACTCCCCGAGATCGATGAAGCCGCCATGCTGGCCGCCATGGTCGAAAAACTGCAGGCAGCAACACCGCTTCCTCTTTCGATCGATACGACCGATGCAGCTGCCATGGAACGCGCCATGCGCCTCTACAACGGCAAACCGCTTGTCAATTCGGTCAACGGGACGCAGGAGCGCATGGATGAGATCTTCCCGCTGGTCAGAAAATATGGCGGTGTCGTCATCGCTCTGCTGCTGGATGAAAGCGGGATCCCGGAGACCGCAGACGGCCGCATTGCCGTCGCACACCGCATTCTGGAAGAAGCCGCCCGTTACGGGCTCGGCAAAGAGGATATCGTCTTCGACCCGCTGGCAATGGCGGTCAGTGCAGACGAGCAGAGCGCCATGGTCACGCTCGAGACGATCCGCCGCCTGCACGAAGAGCTCGGTGCCATGTCCAACCTGGGCGTTTCCAATGTTTCCTTCGGACTGCCCCGCCGCGACCTGCTGAACGCACAGTACCTGTCGCTGGCGATGCAGAACGGCCTGTCTCTTGGCATCGTGAACGTGCTGAGCGAAGCGGTCACCACCGCGTACCACACCTACCTTGCCGTGACCGGACAGGATGCGAACTGCCTTGCCTATATCGATATGGTGCAGGCAAGTGAGCATGCAGGCGGTGCGGATTCCAAAGACAGCCGCACGGAACGTTCCGCCGGAGAAGACGGCCCCACGCTAGCGCAGTGCATCGACCGCGGGATGGACCGGCTCGCCGCCGAGAAAACACGCGAAGCACTTGCCGAAGGCGCAGACCCGATGCAGCTGATCAACGAGGTTCTCATTCCCGCACTGGACGAAGTCGGCAAGGGATTTGAAGACGGCAGTCTGTTCCTGCCGCAGCTTTTGATGAGCGCGGATGCCGCCAGAGCCTCTTTTGCCGTCGTCAACGAGGCCATGGCCGACCTGCCGCAGGAACAGAAAGAAAAAGTGATCCTGGCGACCGTCAAAGGCGACATTCACGACATCGGCAAGAATATCGTCCGCGTCCTGCTGGAAAACTACGGCTACCAGGTCATCGATCTGGGCAAGGATGTCGATCCGGAAGTCATCGCGGATGCCGCCTTACAGGACGATATCCGGGTCATCGGGCTCAGTGCGCTGATGACCACCACTGTCACCAGCATGGAGGATACCATCCGCCTGCTGCGCCAGAAGAAAAAAGACGCTAAGATCGTCGTCGGCGGCGCCGTACTCAATGAGGAGTACGCCAGCCGCATCGGTGCCGATCAGTATGCCAAAGACGCCATGGCCACCGTCCGGTTTGCGGATCAGGTCTTTGCGGCAGTCCGCGGCACAGATAAAAACTGACACCCTCACGTATGACTTTGGTATGGAGATGACGCTATGATCCACGTATTTGACATCGATGGTACTCTTCTTGACAGCATGGGCATGTGGAACCGCCTTCCGATCGATCTGCTCGCGCAGCACGGCATCAACATCACGCCGGGCAGCGAGGAAGCGACTGCGATTTTCCGGAAGATCGATCCGATCACCAGCGAGCAGGCAGCGGAATGGGTCAGCGAGACCTACCTGCCTGACATGACACCTGATGAGATCTACAGCGAGATGACGGATTATCTCGAAACGCAGTACAGCCGCCTCCTGCAACCGTTCCCCGACACGCTGGAAAGCCTGCGCGGACTGCACGACGCCGGTGAACGCATCGTAGCCTTTTCCTCAACCGACGCCCCGCTGCTCCGGATGGCGCTCGGCCGCATCGGTGTGCTGGACTGTTTTTCCGCGATCTATACGACACCGGAGATCGGCTATAACAAGGTCAGCCCGATGGCGTTCGCCGAAGTGGCAAACCGCGAAGGCGTCAAACCGGAGGATATGATCGTCTACGAAGACACGGATTTTGCGATTGCTGCCGCGACAGTCGCTGGATGTCTGGTGATCAACTGCAGCCATTGACGAAGCCATCGTATGCACGTAGAATGTCGTCATGGACGGTACAAAGAGCTCAACAAAACTGACTTTGCGAGAGCATCTGGGGTACGGCATTGCTTCGCTCGCCGATTCAATCGGCTATGTTTTCATAGGCTCTTTTTTGCTGGTTTTTCTGACCACAGTCGCCGGCCTTGCCCCCGCGACAGCAGGTGCGATTGCTGCTGTCGGCTCCGTTTCAAGCGCTTTATTCAATCCGATCATCGGATTCTTTTCAGACCGCATCGCAACACCGCTCGGCCGCCGGCGCCCGCTGCTGCTTGTTTTTGCACTGCCGCTCGCGATTGTGATCACTCTCCTGTTCACTGCGGTGCCGCTGAACGGCACCGCCAAAACAATCTATTACGGAGGCATGCTTCTCCTGTTCTGGTTCATTTACCTCAGCAGTTTCATCCCGTACTACGCTCTTGGCGTCGATTACACATCGGATTATGATGACCGGACAAAGCTGCGTCTTTTTGCTGCCCTGTTCAACGGGCTCGGTAACATGGTCTGCCTTTTTATCCCGACAGCGTTCACTGCTGCGATGATTGCACGCGGTTTTAGTCAGGCATTCGCCTGGACCATCGTCAGCGCGCTTCTGGGAATCGCCTCTGCCGTTTCGCTCCTTATTACCTTCACCGCCTCCAAAGAAAAAGACCCGCCCTGCCGGGTGGATCGGAATGCTGCGAAAGAACCTCTCCGTATCAGAAAGCTGTTCTCGGAATACGTGGAGATCGTGAACCTGCCGCCGGCAAAATGGCTGATCCTGGCAAGTGTCACCAGCCTCATCGCCTATACGCTGATCACAGCGGATGTGGTGTACTATCTGACCTACCGGCTGTTGCTGCCGCCGGTGGCAATCTCCTTTTATCTGGTGCTGCAGACGGTGTTCCGCACACTGCTGCTGTACCCGCAGGGAAAAATCGCATCCCGCTTTGACAAACAGCGCACGATCATCCTGTTCTACCTCTTTGCTGTAGCCGGGTTCATTGTGGTTCGTTTCATAGACCCCACTTCCGTTCCGGCCATCGTCTTCTTCGAATTTCTGGTGGGGGTCACGACAGGCACATACTGGGCAATCATACCCTCAATCTACTACGATGTCTGTGATTATGACCAGTTGCACAACGGCAGGCAGAGGCAGGGTACCATCATCTCCTTCCAGGGGGTAATTGAAGGGATCTCTTCCGGTGCAGGTTCTCTGCTGCTCGGATGCATCCTGCAGCTGGCGGGATTTGACGGCAGTGCCGCCGTGCAGAGCGAACTCGCAGTCTCCTGGATTCACAACTGCGCGACCATCGTTCCCGCGGTCTTCATGGTGCTGTCCTGTCTGGCGCTTTGGAAATACCCGATCACGCGGGAGGTGTACGCCAGGATCCAGGAGGAACTGATCCAAAGGCAATCTTCCGGCCAATAAAAAAGGACCTCAGGTCCTTTTTTATACGAAATAGACAGCGAGCGATCCCTATCCTATCTGAATCTGACACGACCGCATCGTCTCAAGGGCGGCGTCGTGTTTTTCGGGTGTCACGCCCGCGCAGCACGCAGGATCCACTGAGATCTTCATCTCCGGCAGCGCCGCCTTGAGCAGAAGCGCGTTCGAAACGACACAGATGTCGGTGCACAGCCCGATGACTTCAGCTTCCAGAACGCCGCCGGCCGCCTCTTCCGCCTGCGCTATTTCCTTCACCGCCTGCGCCAGTGCCGTCGAGCCGAAGGTCGGCTTATCGAAGATCTTTGCATCCGGTGCCTGCGCCATCACGTCCGGCCGGATCTGCCAGCCGTTTGTCCCCTCGATGCAGTGCGGGACCGGCAAGTATCTGCCTTCCTGCGTTTCCATATAGTTTTCCTGATGGGTATCGCGCGTGAAGAACACGTCCTCCTGCGGGTAGGATGCGATCTTTTTCTTCACGTTCTCTACGATCGCAGCCGCCTCGGGCGTGCCGAGCGCGCCGTCGATGAAGTCGTTCTGCATATCTACAACGATTAGGATCTTTCTCATTGTTCTGTGCCTCCTGTGCTGCTGTTCTGTTTTCTGTGTTACCGGTCCGGTTCTGCGAGTATCTGCGCCAGTTCTTCCACGCTGTCCGCAAAAACAGCGTTGCCGCGCAGCTCGGATACGTGCAGGTAGCCGGCCGCCATCATGGCGTCCAGCATCGCCCGCATCGGCTCATAGTATCCGTCGATGTTCAGGAACACACACTTGCCGGGCTGCAGGCCAAGGTTGCAGTTGGAGAGCGATTCCGCGATCTCCTCGAGGGTCCCCGTGCCGCCGGGCATGGCGACAAACATGTCTCCCAGTTCGTTCATCATGGTCTTGCGCTCCGCCATGGTCTCGGTCATGCGCATGTCTTCGACGGCCGGATTGGCCCATTCCCGCTCCACCATGAAGCGCGGAATGACGCCGATGACATGTCCGCCTGCTTCGAGCGCGCCGCGGGACAGCCCGCCCATCATGCCAATCGCCCCGCCGCCGTAGATGACGGTGTGGCCGTTCTCTGCAAGCATGCGGCCGAGATCTCCAGCTGCTTTGACATATTTGGGATCGGAACCGCCGTTGGCTCCTCCATAGACAGTTACATTCATGCTCTTCTCCTACAGAAGCGGTGCGATGAACCGCAGAACGACGTTCCAGATACGCGTCCTCACCGGTCTGCCCGTCCGGTACTTCTCGGTCATCTCGCGGCACTGCCGCAGCGACCGGTCGAAGTCTCTCTTGATCTCCCAGACGGCATCGCAGTCGTACAGCAGACAGCCGTCCTCAAAGTGGTGATACAGGCTGCGGAAGTCGAGGTTGATCGTCCCGCAGGTCGCGACTTTACCGTCAGAAACGCACTGCTTGGCGTGGCAGAACCCCGGGGCGTACTCAAAGATCCGCACGCCGTGGCGGACCAGATTGGCGTAGTACGAGCGCGTGCAGCCGTAGACGATCTTCTTGTCGGGGATGCCCGGTGTGATGATGCGCACGTCCACCCCGCGCTTGGCGGCAAGCCCCAGCGCATGGTTCATCTCGTCCGTGATGATCAGATACGGCGTCATGAAGTACACGTATTCCCGGGCGTTGTTGATGATATTCATGTAGACGTTCTCACCGACCTGCTCATCATCGATCGGATTATCTGCGTAAGGCTGCACGTAACAGTGCTCTTTGGCGGTGTACTCGATCGGATAGAGGAACCGGTCGAAACTCGTATCATCGATGTCGCTGTCCTTGACGGCGTTCCACATCTCCAGGAACATCACCGTCATGCTGCGGACCGCTTCGCCCTGGAGTTTGAGCCCTGTGTCTTTCCAGTATCCGTAGGGGTGCGTGATACCGAAGTACTCGTTCGCGATATTGTACCCGCCGGTGAACCCGATGATTCCGTCGATGACGGTGAGCTTGCGGTGGTCACGGTTGTTGAGGAACATATTCACGAAAGGCAGCATGGGGTTGAAGACGCGGCAGTGGATGCCTTCCGCCTCCAGGCGTTTGACAAAGTCGGTGTTGATAAAACCGATGCTGCCGATATCATCGTAAAAGACGCGGACCTCGACGCCCTCCTGCGCCTTGGCGCGCAGGATGCTGCGGATTCCGGCAAACGATTCGGCATCCTCGATGGCGTGGTATTCCATGAAGATGAAATTCCTCGCACCGCGGAGCGCTTCCTTCTGCGCTTCCAGACCCTCTGACGCATCCGGATAGAACGTGACGTCTGTGTTCTGATAGATCGGGTATTTCGCGTAGTCGTAGATGTACCGTGCCATATTGGCGACGGCCGTATCCCTGCGTTCGATTTCCTCAAAGGTGGCCTGGTCCTGCATCAGCTCCGGATACAGTTTTTCATCGATAGCCTCAAACCGCCGCCGCATCCGCGAGGTGGACCCGGTCAGACCGAGCACCAGGTACAGCGTCGAGCCGAAGACCGGAAAACTCATGACGATCATCAGCCAGGGCATCTTCATGGTCGATGTCTGATACCGGCTGAAGATCGCGAGCGCCAGAACGGTCGCCAGCACACGCGTAACGATCGACACCAGGGGGTACTTTTCGTTGAGCTCATTCACCAGCACGACGACCCAGACGATCTCGACGATGATCGCAAGCGCAACAAAAACCAGCCGCAGGAAGCCATTCTTGACAGACGCTTTGTTCTCATAGGTCTGTTCTTCGTAGCCCCGCGGTCGGCGGTTTTCCGGATTTGTTTTTCCCTTTCTGGGTTCGTTCGCTTGCATACTGGTATTATAGCATAAAAATACCGCCCGGAATGCGGGCGGCACTTTCTTCACATATTCATTACAGCAGGTTCTTGATGATGTCGCTGAAGTCGAAGGTCGCGAAGTAGTCCTTCGTGGTCTCCGGCCGGCGGATCATGTCGAAGGTCCCGTCCTCGTGGAGCAGGATCTCCGCAGAACGCAGTTTGGCGTTGTACTGGTAACCCATCGAGTAGCCGTGCGCGCCGGCATCGTGGATGAACAGGTAATCGCCCATCTCGATCTTTGGCAGCGCGCGGTCTTTTGCGAACTTGTCGCTGTTCTCACAGAGCGAGCCGGTGATGTCGTACACGTGGTCGCACGGTGCGTCTTCCTTGCCCAGCACGGTGATGTGGTGGTACGCATCGTAGATCGCCGGACGCATCAGGTTTGCCGCACACGCATCGACACCGATGTACTCCTTGTAGATGTGCTTCTCATGAATCGCCCTGGTGACCAGCCCGCCGTAGGGACCGAGCATGTAGCGGCCCATCTCGGTGTAGATGGCCACGTCGTCCATCCCTTCCGGTCCAAAGACCTCGTCGTAGACTTCATGAACGCGCGCGCCGATGACGGTGATATCGTTCGGGGTCTGGTCGGGCTTGTAGGCGACACCGACACCGCCGGACAGGTTGATGAACGCGATGTCTACGCCGACTGCCTTCTTCAGGCGGACAGCCAGTTCGAACAGATCCTTCGCAAGCTGCGGATAGTAGTCGTTCGTGACGGTGTTGCTCGCCAGGAACGCATGGATGCCAAACTTCTTAACACCCTTTTCCTTCAGGATGCGGAACGCTTCGGTCATCTGCGCCTCGCTCATGCCGTACTTCGCATCACCGGGGTTGTCCATGATGCCGTTGGTCAGCTTGTATACGCCGCCCGGGTTGTACCGGCAGCACATGGTCTCAGGCAGTGTGCCGAGCGCTTTTTCGATGTGCTCGACGTCGGTGAAGTCATCGAGGTTGATGATACCGCCGGCTTCCGCACAGAACTGATACTCTTCATACGGGGTGACGTTGGAGCTGAACATGATCGGCATGCCGAGCTCCTTGGCCAGCATCAGCTCCGGCAGAGACGAACAGTCGCAGCCCATGCCGTATTCCTTCAGGATGCTGAGGATGTACGGATTGGGGGTCGCCTTGACGGCGAAGTATTCGCGGAATCCCTTGTTCCACGCGAACGCTTCGTTGACGCGCTTTGCATTCTCGCGGATGCCCTTTTCATCATACAGATGGAACGGGGTCGGATAGACGGCTGCGATTTCCTTTACTTTATCCAGTGTCACAAACGGTTTTTTAGTCATAATGTCCTTCTTTCTTATTCAAACAATGCCGGCAGATCTTCCTGGCTCAGCGTCTTGATGCCTTTTTCGGCAAGCAGTTTGCTCGCCGCTTCGTTGTCCGTCACGCGGAACGCGATGCAGGCACTGTTGGCGCGCTTTGCGAGGAAGGCATAGGTGTATTCAAGGTTGATCCCCGCATCTCCCATCGTGTCGAGCAGGTTGACGAGTGCGCCGGGTTTGTCCTCGATGGCAACGGCAATGACCGGTGTCAGCGAGCAGATGTACCCCTCGTCCTTCAGGACCTGCACGGTGCGCATCGGGTCGTCGGTGATGACGCGGACGATGCCGAAGTTCTCCGTCTCCGCCAGCGACAGCGCGCGGAGATCGATCTCATTCTTCTGGAGCAGTTTGGTGAACGCCGCCATCGTGCCGGGGCGATTCTCCAGGAATACGGAAATTTGCTGGATATTCATGTTCTTTCCTCCTTGCACAGGGCGATTCCTAATACAGATTTCTCTTATCGATGACACGCTGCGCTTTGCCTTCGCTGCGGGCGATGGTCTTCGGCGCGACCAGCTTGACGTCGCAGTAGATGCCGAGCATGGACTTGAGTTCGGCGACGAGCGCCTTCTCCTTCTTCGCAACGGCGGTCAGGCTGTCGGAGAACATCTCCGGGGTCATCTCGACCTGGACCTCGATGTTGTCGCTCGTCTTGACGCGGGTGACGATGATCTGGTAGTTCGCCGGATAGCCCTGGTTCATGAGGACGGTCTCGATCTGACTCGGGAAGACATTGACGCCCTTGACGATCATCATGTCGTCGCTGCGGCCCATCGGCTTGTGCATGCGGACGTGGGTCCTGCCACAAGAACACGGCTCGTAGTTGAGCTGCGTGATGTCTTTGGTCCGGTAGCGCAGGAGCGGGAACGCCTGCTTGGTGATGGATGTGAAGACGAGTTCGCCCTTCGAGCCGCGCGGAAGCACCTCGCCGGTCTTCGGGTCGATGATCTCCGGAATGAAGTGATCTTCGCAGATATGCATGCCGGCCTGCTCTTCACATTCGAAGGAAACGCCGGGGCCGGACAGCTCGGTCAGACCATAGATATCGTACGCCTTGATGCCAAGGCTCTGCTCGATGTCGTGACGCATCTCTTCGGTCCACGCCTCTGCGCCGAAGATGCCGGCTTTCAGTTTGATCTGATCGCGCAGTCCTCTTTCCTGGATGCTCTCTGCCAGGTACGCCGCGTACGACGGGGTGCAGGCGATGATTGTCGCTTCGAGGTCGATCATGAACTGCAGCTGCCGGTCGGTGTTGCCCGAAGACATCGGCAGCGTCATTGCGCCCATCTTGTGCGCGCCGCCATGCAGTCCCGCACCGCCGGTGAACAGGCCGTAGCCGTAGCAGACCTGGACGACGTCTTTCTCCGTGCCGCCCGCCGCGACGATCGCTCTGGCGCAGCAGTCCTCCCAGAGATCGATGTCCGCCTGCGTGTAGAACGCGACGACTCTGCGCCCGGTCGTGCCGGACGTGGAGTGGATGCGGACGACATCGTCGAGCGGTGTGCCGAGGAAGCCGTACGGATACTCTTCCCTCAGATCGTCCTTGGTGATGAACGGAAGCAGGTGCAGGTCATCGATCCCCTTGATGTGTCTGGGCTCGACACCGAGCGCTTCCATCTTTTTGCGGTACGCCGGAACGGTGTTGTACACGCGCTCCACCGCTTCGACAAGACGCGCGCTCTGCAATGCCTCGAGAACCTCCCGCGGCATTGTCTCGATTTCCGGATGGTGGTAGTTTCCCATTTGCAATACCTTTCTTCTTTCTTATTCACTGCAACGGTTTCTGTTCCTATGCGGGCAGCCTCGACGAACGCTGTATGGACCGCCTTCTGCCCCATGTTAGCATAGTAAAACTATTATGCTTAATAATATAACAGAGCGATTCCCGTTGGCAACAAGGAATCGCTCCTGAAATCTGCAATCTGCGCGCTGAAACAGTCGCTTATTTGGGGATCGTGCGCGACCGCCCCTCGAACAGGCCCGGGTACTTCTTCATGAGTGCTGCCTCCGCAGTCGCCTCAGCTGCCCGGACCGGATCCGTCTCGACCGCCGGTGCTGCCGGCGCAGCCGGTCTTTCAGGAAGACGTCCTGCAAGCGCTTTCTCCGCAGCCGCTTCCGCCGCGCGCACCGGGTTATACACGCCGTCAAAACCATCGGCTCTGCTGTCCGCGCCGCTCTCGCGGTCCGTCTGTGCCTGCCGCCATCTGGTGAGCGTTGTCTTGCGGAACACCGCATAGGCGATCACGAGACAGGAAGCCGTGACGATCCAGCTGGCGGGGTACACCGCCATCAGACTCTCATAGGTACCGATCTGCCCGAAGACGATCATGACCCACAGCACTCGCACGCCGACGATGCCGAAGATGCTGATCGCAGCGGGGATCAGGGACCTGCCGTAGCCGCGCATCGCGCCGGAGATCACTTCAATGCAGACGTTGAGCGGTTCCGGCAGCAGGATGAACAGCAGCCTGACATAGCCAATCCCGATGACCGACGGATCCCCGTTGAAAACGGACAGGAACTGCCGCCCGAAGAGGAGAAGGATCGCACACAGGCCGATCGTCATCGCCTGATCCTGCGCCAGCGCAATCCAGAATACCTTGCGGCAGCGGTCGTATTTGCCCGCCCCGGAGTTCTGGCCGATGAAGGTCGTGCAGGCCTGTCCAAACGCGTTCAGGATAAAGAACGCGAAGATCTCTACGTTAAAGGCAGCGGAAGAAGCCGCCATGTAATCCGCCCCCAGGCCGTTGACCGCTGACTGGATGACGATATTGGCGATTGAAAACACTGTGCTCTGCACCCCTGCCGGGACACCGATCGCGAGCATCTCCTTGAGGACGCTTCCGCGGACATGGAAGTCTCGCTTGTGGATCGAGGTCGGTCCCTTGACGCGGGACAGGAAGAACAGCAGCATCGATGAGCTGACGATGTTGGCCGTGACGGTCGCGATCGCGACACCTTCAACACCCATACCGAGCACAAGGACGAAGAACAGGTTGAGCCCGACGTTGATCACGCCGGAGGTGGTCAGACACAGCAGCGGGGTGCGCGTATCCCCCTGGCTGCGGAAGATTGCAGACAGGAAGTTGTACAGGAGGATGATCGGCAGCCCCAACAGATAGATACGCATGTAAAGCAGCGACATCCCGTAGACTTCCGGCGGGACATCCATCGCATGGAGCAGCGGCGCTATGAGCAGCTGCCCGATACCCATCATGACAAAGCCGCTCACAACAGCGAAGGTCAGCGCCGTATAGACGGACGAGCGGACTTTCTTTTTGTCTCCGCGGCCGGTGTACTTGGCGATGATAACGTTCGCGCCGAGCCCGACACCGACGAACAGATTGACGAGCAGGCCGACGACCGGCGCGTTGCTGCCGACTGCCGCCATGGCCTCCTTGCCGACGAACTGTCCGACGACGGCGACGTCCGCCGCATTGAACAGCTGCTGCAGGATGCCAGTCAGGGCAAGAGGCAGCGCAAAGAGGAAGATCTTGCTTCCCAAAGACCCATTGATCATATCTATTGCGTTTTTATCTTTTGTGCCTCTGCTCACGGTGGTTCCCTGTTTTTCTCTTCGGTTGTACGATTACGAGTATAACATCTTTTCAGCTGAATGACCGCCAAAAAAGCACCCGGAGGATGCGCCTCCCGGATGCTTTTTTCTTGTATTTGCGACTGCTACAGTTTTTTCTCGAGCAGGACGAGGTTCACACCTTCCAGTCCGTTGAACTCGCACTGGATAATGCCCGCTTCCCGGTACCCGTAGCTCTCGTACATGCGGCGGGCGAGGCGGTTGCGCGAGCCGGTGTCAAGGCGCAATGCCTTGCAGTTGCCGATCGTCGCCATCGCTTCATAGTAGCGGAGGAACTCTCCGGCATACCCTTTGCGCATGTGGTTCGGTGAAACGGTCAGGGTGTGGAGGACGAGCACTTCGTTGTCATCCGCTTCGTATTTCCAGTCGCCCCGGTCGTAAACCCCATCGACCTGCTTGTTGTTGATGATGGCCGAAGCAACGATCTCGCCGTCGGGCGATTCCAGGACATAGAGGTCTTCTCTGACCACGGCATCCTCCGCGGTCCAGCGCGTCGGGTACACATCTCTTTGCCAGCCAATCACGATATCGCCGAGTTCCTCCATCGTGTGGACGTCCTCGTAGATCTCCGTGACGCGTTTGATATCTTCTTTGGTTGCTTTGCGAATCATCTATCTTTCTCCTCTTCTTTTAGTATTCAGCCTTGCCATGATACCACCAACGGCGGGTGGTTTCAACCTTGCTCCGCCAGTGCGTCGCGGATCGCTTCTTCGATGTCTGCCAGTTCATGCAGGAATTCCCGCGAGGAAGTGCGCAAAGCACCGTGGCCGAGCGTCAGCGTCTGGATCAGTCCGTCGGACGTCACAACGCGCATCCTCTCCTTCCTGCCCAGTTCGTAAACCATGCGCTCGATGAAGACGTCTGCTGTCTCGCCTTCCTTCGTATACACCACGTCCACCCCGTGGACATCCTCTCTGGAGCCGGGGCCGGGCACGCGTTTGTAGGCGTCGAAGACCAGCGTCACCGCGCTGCCCGTAAAGCCCGCGTAGTTGGCCAGGATGTCCTGCAGGCGCGCTCTTGCCACTTCGATGTCGCTGTCCATCAGCTTCGCCCATTCTTCATTGGCGTGCAGCAGGTTGTAGCCGTCGATGAGCACGTGCTCGGGACCGTCCGGGATCTTCGTGTGTTTCTTTTTTGGAGAATCGCTCTGTCCGCTCTTCGGTCCGTTCGCGCCGGCTGCTTTGCGCCGCCGCTCCATCATCCGCTGCTTTTCTTTGCCGGCTCTTCCCGGTGCGGTGAGCGGATTGGTTTTGATCGGGCCGTACGTGCGCTCAAAGATGGCCATGAGTTCCGCGTCGCTCGCCGCGCTGTCCACATAAGCCGCCGCCCGGTCTTTCAGGCTGCCATCCAGCTGACCGTCAGTCCCGTCCGTTTCTTCCCCGTCTCCGCTGCGCTTTTTCAATGTCAGCGGCAGATGCATCTTCTGCTCGACTTCATACCACGGTACGATATCGGAGCCGTCGTGGCTGACGAACACCGAATCCGGCGGATCGTTCACATCATGCTCTGCATCATACCCGGCCGCTGCCACGACTTCCTCCTGCTCCCTGCAGGGGCCGTAGCCGTCGAGCTGGCAGCTGAGTCTGCCCCGGCCGCCCGTATAACCGACGACCTCCAAAGCGTAATCTTTCATCTTTGCCGCCGGCGCGCGGCCGGTGAGCACGGCAGTTTCCCCATTCTGTTCCGGTCCTTCCATCGTGCCGTCCATCCGCTGGATGTCCGTCATGGCACGGCCGACTTTGTCTGCCGGCACTTCTAGCGTATAGGCGAAGAAAGGCTCCAAAAGGACACTTTCCGCCTTCATGAGCCCCTGCCGGAGCGCCCGGAACGTCGCCTGCCGGAAGTCGCCGCCTTCCGTGTGCTTTTTATGGGCGCGGCCGGCTGCCATGGTGATCTTCAGATCGGTGAGCGGCGCATTCATGAGCACGCCGCGCAGTTCCCGTTCTGCAAGATGCGAAAGGATCAGCCGCTGCCAGTTGCGGTCGAGGACATCCTCGCTGACGCTCGTGTCGAAGACGAGTCCGCTGCCGCGCTCGCCCGGCTCGAGGATCAGATGCACCTCCGCATAGTGGCGCAGCGGTTCGAAGTGGCCGACCCCCTCCACCGTGTCCGCAATGGTTTCACGGTAGACGATGCGGCCGCTGTCGAAGGTCAGCGGATAACCGAACCGGTCCTTTGCGAGACGCTCGAGGACCTCCATCTGCACCTGTCCCATCAGGCGGACCGTGATCTCGCCGGCTTCTCTGTCGAGGGCCACGCTCAGTTTGGGATCTTCCTCCGCCAGCTGCAGCAGGTCTTCATAGACAAGCCGCGGTTCCCTGCCGGCAGGCAGGACCGCGCGGTACGCCAGAAACGGTTCGAGGACTTCCTCTGCGCCGTCGCTTTCCGCACCGAGCCCCATGCCGGGGTGGGTGTCGGCAAGCCCTGTCAGCGCGCAGACCATGCCGGTATCCGCTTCCTGCACCATCGTATATTTCGCGCCGCTGTACAGGCGAATCTGATCCACCTTGCCGGCGCCTTCGATCTCTTCTTTCACATGCACGCAGCCGCCGGTGATCTTCACGAAGGTCAGCCGTTCCCCGTTCGAGTCGCGGGCGATCTTGAACACGCGCGCCGCAAACGGCGCAGCGGCATCCGCACCAGCCGCATCATCTGCGGCGCTCTCCGGGTGACCGCCCGTCGCCGGTCTTCCGTAACGGGCAAGTCCGTCGAGCAGCAGATCGACGCCTTCGTTTTTCAGCGCCGCGCCGAAATAGCACGGAAAGACCTCGCGGTGCCTGACAGCGTCCGCGATGTCCGCGCTGGTAAGTACTCCGTTTTCCAGAAGCCGTTCGGTCAGCGATTCACTGGCAAGGGTGAGGGCGTCATAGAGCGATTCCTCATCGCGTGCACCGCCGTCGTACGACACCGCCAGCGGCCGGTCGTTCATCGCCACCAGCCCGCTGCAGAGCCGCTCTTTCAGCTGCGTCAGGATCACTTCGCTGCCTCTTGCCGCCAGGTCCATCTTGTTGATGAACAGGAATGTCGGCACCTGATAGCGGCGCAGGAGTTTCCAGAGCGTTTCGGTGTGGCTCTGCACGCCGTCCGAAGCGCTGATCACAAGCACCGCCAGATCGAGCACACGCAAAGTCCGCTCGGTCTCAGCCGAGAAATCCACATGTCCCGGCGTATCGAGGAGCGTGATATCCGCACGTTCTGCTCCTGCATCACCTGTTGCCCACGAAAGGCGGGCCTGCTTGGAGAAAATGGTGATGCCGCGCTCCCGCTCGAGCGATTCCCCGTCGAGAAAACTGTCGCCGTGGTCCACCCTGCCGAGTTTACGCAGTGCACCTGCCGTAAAGAGCAGCGCTTCCGAGAGCGTCGTCTTGCCGGCATCCACGTGGGCGAGCAGCCCGACCGTTAGGCGTTTGTTCCCGTTGTCCGTCATGCCCGCTGTCAATGGACCGTTCCTTCCTGCCATCCGGTCAGGATATCCCGGCCATCAAGCACCGCTTCCTTCAGTGTATCGCCCTCATACCGCAGCTGCAGGGAAAAGATCGGCGCATCCTCCGCCAGAAGGCGCAGGAAGACCCGGTCCCCCTCCCACAGATCGAGCGTGCCGATCTCGCTCTTGGGGATCCACTTGAGGATGCCCTCGCTGCATATCGGCGGAACAGGGAGCCCATCAGCGGTCTCTGCTTCGTAGGTCATACCGTCCGCTGTGCGGAAGGCATCCGCTGTGTAGAGGAACATATACTCCGTCTCATAGCCGGTCTGATCGAAGCGAATGATCCCGCGGAATTGCTGCGAGAGCAGTTCCAACCCGGTTTCTTCGCGCACCTCACGCAAAAGGCAGTCCTCCGGGGTCTCTCCCTCGAGGAACTTGCCGCCTACGCCGATCCACTTGCCTTCATTGACGTCGTGCTCTTTTTTGACGCGGTGCAGCATCAGGTAATGGTCGTTATATTCAATGTAACAAAGCGTTGTTGAAAACATATTTTTTCTCTTTTCTGTTGTCTTTTGCCGTCCGTGCCGCATCACAGCCACGTGACTCTCACCGGTTCGCGCCGCACGGTCCTGCGGTAGCGGATGTCCGGCTGTCCGAGGACAAGTGTGGCGACCGCCTGCCGCGTGTCGTCGATGCTCAGCATCTCCCGCAGCGCCGGCGTCCCGTTCGCGACATCGCAGAAGAACCCGCTGAACAGTACCCCGAGTCCGCAGGCTTCTGCCATAAGCGCCATGTTCTCCGCCGCCAGACAGCCGTCGGTCTTGGACGGGGAGAGCACCGTGATCACCAGCGGCGCACCGAAGAAGAAAAAGTGCTCCGTGATCTTTGTCCTTCCAAGCGCGTTCGTACCGCCGCCCTCTTCATCCGCACCGAGAATCTGCCGCAGCGACGCGACCGCGATCTTCTCGAAGACCGGAAGCTGCTCCCGGATCACCGCATAGGACTGCCGCTGGCTGTTCTTTGCGGTCTGGGTCAGGCGGCCCGCTTCGAGGATCTTCTGAATGATTTCCTCCGGTACACTGTCTGCCTTAAAGTGACGGATCGACCGCCGTGTGCGAATCGCCTGCAGCAACATATCCGGGTCAAGCCTGACCGGACCGTCCACCTCTTCCGGCTGTTCGTCAAACCCGGTGAGTGTTACTGCGCCTGTCGGACAGATGGCCTCGCAGTGCCCGCAGAACAGGCAGTTTTCAGGGTCAAATACCCGGGCTTTCGACGCCGCTCCGTCCGGCCGCACCTCGAGTTCGATGTTCGTTGCCGGACAGTCGGATACGCAGAGACCGCAGCCGATGCAGAGCGATGCATCGATATGAACAGTATGTGCCATCTCTTTCTCCTTATTCCACATTCTTTTCTATACTATTTCTCTGAGCCGTTTTACGTCAGTCCGCGATCGTGTATCCTGCGTCTGCCAGGACTGCCAGGGCATTCTCGAAGTTCTCTTTCTTGACGAGGATGTAGTCCGTATTGTATGTCGAGACCGCAAAGATGCCGATGCCTGCGTCCGCCAGCAGACCGGAGATTTTCGAGAGAATCCCGATTAGCGAAAAGTCGAGCACTCCCTGGATGCGGAATGCTCTCCAGCCATCATCCCGCTCCGTTGTCTGCACAGGAACAGCCTCTGTCGGCACCACCAGAGAAATCTCCTCATCCGTTTTGCCAATGAAATAAAATCCACCGGCGAGATCGATCTGAGACTCCTCCGCCACTTTGCATACGGTCAGGGCATAAGGGATTATCTTGAGTTCCATGTTGCTTCCTTTCTATGATTCGCATACCAGCCTGTATTAAGTGTACTAGAAAAAACAGAGCGATTCCATAGGGAACCGCCCAAAGAGCCGCCTTCCAAATTGCCGTCTGCCATTCTCCATGCATTGTGTTTACACGCATTCTAATCCCGGCCGACGATCGCGCGCCAAATCGCGCGGATGCCTGCAAAGACCAGGAAAACTGCAAGAAAACCTGCAATACCGGCGACGACATCATCCAGATCTACACTGCCTGTTCCTGACACACCCTGACCGATCTCAATACCGAAGGTCAGTACCACCATCAACGTGAAAACATAAATCCACGTGATAACAATCGTGTGGTCCGTTTCTGCCAGTGTGCTGAAAAGCGGATGAATGACCAGAAGCAATACAAGGCCGACCGCGCCCATCACGAAAAAGTGCAGCCATTTATCCGTCAGGAAAAAACCGTAGCTGTCATTGAGTGACATCAGCCAGTCGTGAACGGCCGCCATTTTTTCAACGAGAAAATATAAAAATGCTGTCATGCCATCTCCTTCATGCGGATCACATTGCTGTATCCTTTGCAAGTATTTGTGTATCTCTCACAGTATACCACAAAGTCCCTTCAGCTAAGCGCGACATCGAGCGCCATCATCACGGTAAAACCCACCGCAAAGAAGAT
>Ga0129307_1001492_pt1 | contig 24383 bp, 20 predicted proteins | sample P1105metagenome_FD_94437 | JGI IMG/M metagenome (GOLD analysis project Ga0129307, IMG submission 94437) | Capybara group fecal microbial communities from Wisconsin, USA - P1105 metagenome | ecosystem: Host-associated > Mammals > Digestive system > Large intestine > Fecal | place: USA: Wisconsin...
CCGTCTTGCAAGGGAGCAGAGGAAGCTCTCGCACTGTAAAAAGGGAAGCCGTAATTACGGGAAACAGAAAAAGATCCTTGCCAGGTGTTATGAAAAAGTGCGGAACCAGAGAAAAGACTATCTTCATAAGCTGAGCAGGAGGATCGCTGATCAATACGATGCGGCAGCAGTGGAAGACATTGACATGAAGGCGATGAGCCGGTGCCTGAAGTTTGGTAAAAGTGTCATGGATGACAGTTTCGGGATGTTCAGGAGCATGCTGGGTTATAAGTTTTCAGACCGCGGGAAAGTACTGGTCAGGGTGGGACGGTTTTTTCCATCGAGTAAGAAGTGCAGCTGCTGCGGGAAAGTGAAGGAAGAACTGCGGCTCGACGAGCGGGTATATCGCTGCGGGTGCGGGAACTGTATGGACCGTGATGTGAACGCAGCAGTGAATATCCGCGAGGAAGGACGCAGGCTCCTGGTATCGGCGTAAAGAAAACCAAGTACAACAGAAACAGATAATAAAACAGCCCGTAGCCGGGCTGTAAAGAACCGCGGGGCACGCGGGAATAGCCTGCTTATGCTCAGCCCGTCAGGGCTGTCGAACAGGAAGCCCCCCACTTCTTAGCGCCAGCGAAAGTGGTGGGAGCATGTCACCACGGTTTCCTCTTACCATCCGCGCTTTTTCCTGTTAGACTTTAGAAAACTGAAGGTCAGAAAGGAGAACCTTATGAAGAAAATACTCAGCCTGATCGCGGCGGCAGCTGCCGCAGCAGCCGCTCTTTCATCTACCGCTTTCGCGGGCACCTGGCAGGCCGACAGCGTCGGCAGATGGTGGCGCGCGGACGACGGCGGATATCCGGCAGCGCGGTGGATGTGGATCGACGGAAACGCCGACGGCACCGCGGAATGCTATTACTTTGACGCGCGCGGCTACGCGCAGGCAGGCGGCATCACCCCCGACGGGTACACCGTCGACGAACGTGGCGCATGGACCGAGAACGGCGCGGTCCAGACAAGGCAGGCAGCCGCTGCCGGCGCCGACGTGCTGACGCCGTACGCTGGCAGCTATGAGAACGACGACCTGAATTCCTTCGTCTGCACGCCGAAGGCGGACGGCACCTTCGCGGTCGACATGAGCATCTACCGCCTGCTCGGAACGGAAGGCACCGCCGGGCTTACGAAGGACGGATGGCTTGAGGTCACCGTGCAGGACGGCAACGGAGAGCCGATCTTCGCAGTCTTCAAACCCGACTACGGCACCTACACACTGGATGTCATCCAGTCTCGCTGGGACCTTCTTCCCGCCGGCGAGACCTTCACGGGCTACAGGAAGATCCAGTGACCGGCCTGCAGGGAGCTCAGAAGGCCGGGCTGCAGGGAGCTCAGGTGACCGGGCTGCAGGAAGCTTCAGCAGCTGCCCCTCCGGCAGCCTCCTTCCTGTAGTACGCGAACATGTACTGCTGGTACACCCCGTTGTAGGGGCGGTACTTCTCTTCCGGATACCCGCCGGGGTATTCCGCTTCAAGGATGCGGCGGATCCACACGTCCTTCGGAAACGCGTCCATGTGATGGAGCCCGAAGAGCGCCGTGCAGGACGCGACCTTGATGCCCACGCCGTACAGGCCGGTCAGGGCGCCCAGCGCCTCCTCCTCTCCCATGCGGCAAAGCGCGGCAAGGTCCAGGCTTCCGTTCAGTACCGCCTCCGCCGCTCCGCGCACGTACGCGCACCGGTAGCCTAAGCTGCAGCGCTTCAGCTCATCCCCGCTGAGCGCCGCCACCGCCTCCGGTCCCGGGAACACCTGGTACGGTACGCCCTCCGCGTCCGTCCGCGTTTCCCCCGCCATGGCCGCAAGATACGCGACCGAGCGCCGGATCGCGGGTATGTTCTTATTCTGTGAAATGATGAAGGTGACAAGCGTCTCCCACGGGTCCTGCCGGAGGATCCGGATCCCCTTCTCCTCTTCCGCCGCGCGGAAAAGGAAGGGATCCTCCTCCGGGTCGATCCGCGCGCGGATGGCCCGGTAGTCCTCCCCGAGGTCAAAATAGTCCTTCCAGAAGGCGTCGTATTCCTGCTCGGCGCAGTCAAGCGCAAACCGGCCGCCGCCCCGCGCGCTGATACGGAGGCACCGGCCGCCCGCCGGGATGCGGTACGCCTGCTCCCCGGTCTTCTCCCAGCGGAAGCACTGTCCGCTGTCCGCGATCCTGTCAAGATCAAGATCGTCCTCAGTATATATGAACATCGTCCTCTTGTCCCCGTCCCGGCCTGCCGGGACTTTTTTCTGTGTCTTCCCGCGCCTCACGCAGGTCCCCCCGCGCTTCATGCATCACGCCTCGCTGAAAACAGCCGCCCCAAGGATCAGCACCGCGCCGGCAAGCCCCGCGGCGGTCAGCCTCTCCCCGAGGACCGCCGCCGACAGGATCAGGGCCACGACCGGGTCGATATAGCTGAAGAGCGCGATCGTCTGCGCCCGGAGTCCGCCCATGCTTCCGAAATAAAGCGCGTAGGCGATCCCCGTGTGGACGATGCCGAGGATCAGCACGAGAGCCATGTCAGTCCCGGACAGCCGGATCGCCGAAAAGTCCTCCGTCAGGGCGAGGTACGGGATCAGGACCACGGCTGCGGAAAAAAGCTGGATGATGGTCCGCTCCCAGGGGTCCGCGGGACCGCCCTTTTTGTTGACCATGATCACCGCCGCGTACAGCGCCGCGGCGCCGAGCCCGCAGAGAACGCCCCTGAGCTGCCCCGCTGCCGCCTGCCTGCCTGCCTCAGGCGCGCCCGGGAGCCCCGTCACGAGGACCATCCCCAGGACCGCGGCCGCCGCCAGAAGAAGCTTCCTCGCGGTCAGCCTTTCCTTCAGGTAGAACGGCGACACCAGGATCACGATGACCGGCTGCATATAGTAGCAGAGCGTGGCCACCGCCACAGAAGTGTAATTGTACGCCTCAAACAGGAGGATCCAGTTCACCCCGATCATGGCCCCGGAGAGGACGAACCGGAAAAAGTCCGCGCGCGCCATCCCGTGGCGGATCCTCCCGCCCCTCGCAAGGATGAACAGGCACAGGAACGCGGCCCCGAGCAGTCCCCGGACGCAGGCAAGCATTCCCGAGGACAGGGGAATGGACCTGCGGAATATACCGATGGTCCCGTAGATCACCATCGCGGCTGTCAGCATGGCAAGCGACGTCCGGTCCGTCCTGTTCTCCGTTCTTCTGTTTTCCTGGGTCCTGTTCATCCTGATCCTCCTCCCGGGTCATAGTCCTTCCGGGCTCTTTCCCGCGTCCTGCTCCCACCTCAGACTATACTGAAAAAAACCGCGCTTTCCAACAGGAATCGCGGGGCACAGATGCCGGGATCTTCGGAAAAAGCGCGGAAAACCGGTCCGTCCGGGAGTTTTTCCGAAAAATCTTTGGCTGTTTTTCCGGTTTTTCGCGCTCCGGTCCCGTGATCTTTGGCTGTGATTCTGCATTTCCCAGGTACACTCTGTCCATGCAGACCGTAAAATGTCCCTCTTTAAGCGGGGAAAGCGCTGCAGTAAAACAGCGTTTTGACGTGACCGGGACGCCGTTCCCGCCGGTTTTGGACTCCCGCGGATTTGACATTGCCGCGCCCCGTGGTATACTAGGCGCCAAGTGAGGGAGACATAAGGGATCGTCCTTGTGGCCCGCTCCTTACATCGAGAAACAGGAGGTATTGAAAATGTTTGCGATCATCCAGGGTGTGCCGGTAGAGATCGGCGCAGGAGCGGATGCGATCAACGTGATCGACGTTCTTGCATAAATCCCGCAAAAATATTTAAGCCGCCGGCCGTATGTAACAGCCGGCGGCTTTTTCATGTCCTGGTCCCCGTCCTGCAGCCGTTCACGCCGGCCCGGGTCCGGTCCCTGCCCGCAGGTCTCAGTCCCACCAGTAAAGTCCGTAGATCCTGTCGATATGGTTCCCGGTAACGTCGGCGTCGTACACGCCGGAGGGGCCCACATCTCCCGGTTCTTCGCTGGCAAGCCTCTTCATCCACTCCACCGCGCCGTCTCCCTGCTTCCAGGAGGACAGGGTCTCCGGGTTCACAAGGACGGTGTCAGCGTCAAGAAGGAGCTCTTCCGCGTCCTCCTCTGCCGGCTTTAAAAGGAAGCCGGCCGCGGTCTCCCTGACATTGCCCCCGTAAATGGTAAAGACGCGGTTTCCTTCCCACTCCTCTTCCTCTCCGCAGTTACAGTCGTCATAGATACGCACATACCAGCGGTCAAATCCGGCGTCATAGAACCGGTCCTCATCCACGCGGCTGATGTAGATGCCCGCCTGCCCGGTCCCTGCAGGACCGTTCTCCATCCCGATCAGGAGCTCCGGGACATGGCGGCCCGGAAGATAGGACTCGAGCTTAAGGGAGCAGGGGCCTTCCCCGTTCCAGGTGCTGGAGATCCTCCCGCCGACCGTCTCAAAGATCGACGCGCGGTCGCCCTCCACGTTCAGGACGACCTGGTAAAGGCCCGCGCTGTCCTCGTACTCGCTGTACCAGACGCCCTGGAGCGCGTCCAGCGTGACCGTATCGTAGAGATACTGGTCAGACGGGTCTTCCGGCTCCTCCCGGTACCAGTAATCCAGCTGGCCTCCGTCATAGAATTTATCGTCCTCCACCCGGCGCACGTAGATGGTGCAGTAATAAAGCACGGTGTCGTCCTCCGGATGGTATTCCACAAGGTCAAGCTCCGGGCAGACCCCGCGGTAGGACCGGTCTTCGATCGTGAGCTCGCCTTCCCCGTTCCATACGACGTAGCGCTCGCCGTTTTTATAGCACTCGATCCTTCCCGTATTCCCGTTGACCGTCAGGATGTCTTCGACCTCGACGGTCCCCTTTTCTTCCTTGTAGCGCCTGACCCACCGCCCCTGCAGGTTGTCCTGCGTTACGCTGGCGTAGGGCTTCCGGGGCGCCTCCGGCCTTACCGGGATCCAGGGGCAGTCGTCATATTCCGGCATCGTCTGGTCCCGGAAGGCGTAGCGGAACATATTGTAGTATTCCGAGTGCTCCTCTTCGGAAGGAGACGCTTCCTCCTCCGTCAGGGCCGCTTCCTCCGGGGTCCCGTCTGGCTCCGCTGCCGGTTCCGTGCCGGTACCGGTTCCTTCCGCGGCCTCCGCCGCGGGCTTTCCGTTCTCTGCCGCCTGCGCGCCTGAGGCATTCTCCTGCTTCCCCGCGCCGGCCTCCGCACCCGTTCCGGCCTGCTTCGCGCCTTCTTCCGCCGCGCCCGTCTCTTCTTTTTCCGCTCCCGCTTCCGCAGCTGCCGCGGTCTCCGCAGGTGCCTGCGCCGCAGGCCGGGCCGGAGCCGCCGTACCGCAGCCGGCCAGGATCAGGGTAAGCGCCATGACCGCTGCTGCTGTCCTGTTTCGTCTCATCATCGTCCCACCTGTTCCCTTTCCGGATACCAAAGTGTCTGAATGTTCTTTTTATATTGTACAGGAATAAGGAACTTTCTGTCCATCCTCCGCATCACGTGCGCTGTCATCCGGGCGCGCTCCTGATGAAAAAAGAGCATCCTCCGCTTTGTCTTTTTCTCCCGCGGGGCTTCGAAAGCCGCGCGGGTCCTGGATCACAGCAGCGCTTCCATCTCCTCAACGGCGGCCTCAAACTCCTTAAGCGCGGCCGAGACCGGCTCCCCGGTCGACAGGTCCACCCCGGCGATCTTAAGAAGGCTCACCGGGTCCTTTGTGCAGCCGCTGCTTAAGAACGCCTTGTACTGTCCGGTCACAGACTCCCCTTCCTCAAGGATCCTGCGGGAAATGTCCACCGCCGCGGCAAAGCTCGTGGCGTACTGGTACACGTAAAAGTTGTAGTAGAAGTGCGGGATGCGCGCCCATTCATACGCGATCAGCGGGTCGGAGACCATGTCCTCCCCGAAATAATCGCGGTTCAGGGAAAGGTACAGCTCCGACAGGGCGTCCGCGGTGAGCGGCTCCCCCTTCTCCGCCATTTCATTGCTCCGCCGCTCGAATTCCTCAAACATGGTCTGGCGGTAGAGCGTTCCCTTGAAGCTTTCCAGAAAATGGTTGATGAGATACGCGCGCTCCGCCTTAAGCCTCTGCCGCGCCTCGCCGTTCTCCGCGGCCGCGCCCTTCGCGGCATTCTCCGCAAGAAGATATTTTAAAAGAAGCATCTCGTTCGTCGTGGAGGCGACCTCCGCGACGAAGATCCTGTACTCGGAATCGAGGAAGCTTAAGGCCTTCGACGAGTACCAGGAATGCAGGGAATGCCCCATCTCATGCACGAGCGTAAAGACGTCGTCCAGCGTCCCGTTGAAGTTGAGCAGCACGTACGGGTGCACGCCGTACACGTTGGAGGAATAGGCCCCGCCGCGTTTGCCTTCATTTTCCACCACGTCGACCCAGCGCTCCCGGTAGGCCTTCTCAAGGAGGTCCGTATACTCCTTTCCGAGCGGCGCGAGGGCCTTGAGGGACAATGCCTTTGCCTCCTCAAAGCTTACCTTCCATGTGACGTCCTTCACCATGGGCACGTAGACGTCGTACATGTGGAGCTCGTCCACGCCGAGGAGCTTCCTGCGGAGCCGGACGTAGCGGTGCATGATCCCGAGCTCCTGCCGGACGCTGCCGATCAGCCGGTCGCAGACCGCCGGCGATACGTTGTTCCTGTCCACGGCGGCTTCAAAGGCGGACCCGTATTTCCTTGCCCGCGCGTAGAAGGCCTGCTGCTTTACCTGGCCTTCGTAAAGCGCGGCGAAGGTGTGGATGAGGTCACGGTAGCCTGCGTAGAACTTTTCAAAGACCTCCCTGCGGAGCTCCCGGTCCGGGGACATCTCGAGCGGGACGAAGCGTCCGCCGGAGATCCGGACCTCCTTTCCCTCCGCGTCCTTTACCGCCGGGAATTTCAGGTCCGCGTTCTGCAGCATCCCGAAGGCGTTGTACGGGGTCTGCGCCATCTCGCCGGCCGCCGCGAGGAGCTTTTCCGACGCGCTGTCCAGCGTATGCGCCTTCTGCCGCATGATCTCGCGAAGCGTCACGCGGAACGCGCCGAGCTCCGGGAGCTCTTCCATCCAGCGCTCCGCCGTTCCCTCCGGAAGGCTCAGGATCTCCGGCTCAAGGAACGCCGCGCGTTCGCTCGCCCGCACCTCCAGCATCTGCGCCCGGCTGAACAGGCTCTGCCTTCCCGCGTCCGCGGTGTCCTCGTCATGCCGCATGGAGGCGTAGCCGTACACCTTGTAAAGAAGCTCCATGCAGGACGCGTAAAGCTTCATCGTTTCCAGCAGTCCGGCGGCATCGTCCGCCGCCCTTCCTTCCCGCGCGGAAAGCGCCTCCGACAGCGCGTCGCACCGGCTGAGGTCCGCCTCCCACGCCTCCGTATCCCCGTAGATATCCTCAAGACGCCAGGTCAGCTCCTCCGGCACCTCCGCCCGCTTCGGCAGTCTCTCTTCCATCGGCATTCCTTATCTCCTTCTTTTATATTTCATAAAATATTCATGTTTCAGATTTAATAATCGCCGTTCATTTTCCGATCAAGACATTTCATGTCTTATCATATCGTTTTTAGTGCAGATTTGGTATATGCTAATACAGCAACTATAATAATTTTGTGTTTATTACCAAAGAAAAGGGGCAGGAATATGCGCAAATCCATCAGACATCTTATCACCGGCCTTCTGGCTGCGGGAATGATCCTTTCCGGCAGCATGTGTGCTTTCGCTGGAGGCTCACAGTTTGAAGTTCTTCCGAATCTGGTCTACAGCCAGCTGGACCGCCTTATGGCAGGACAGGCTGCGAAGTATGTCCGCAAGGACAACGTCGTGCCGATGCTCTGGCAGGGCTTCCTTGAGATGCCGGTCGCGGGCGGCCGCACCGCCAAGCTGTACGTTCCGGACAACACGCCGCAGGGCGCCATGTTCGTCGCGATGAACGTCCCGGCAGGGCAGGACGCGGGCAGCTTCATGATCAACAGCGGATGGAAGGCAAAGGCTGATGCCGAAGGCTTCTGCCTCTTCGTCCTTGAGCCGGCAGACGGCCTGAACTGGGGCCCCGCGGCAAGCGAGGCTGAGTACGTCAAGGCGGCGATCGGCGCGGCGCGCGCCGGCAAGTGGCTGCAGCCCGGACCGTCCATCTACCTGGTCGGCTACGGCGAGATCGGCTTCCTGATCCAGCAGTACGCCATGGAGAACCCGCTCGCGGTCGCAGGCGCGGCGTTCTTTGACGCAAGCGGCATCGGCGCGGATTACCTCCAGGCAAACGGCGCAGTCTCCTTCGATACCGACAAGAAGCAGTACGGCGTGACCAGGAACGAGGTCCCGGTCCCGGTGTTCCTCGCGAACGCAAGCCAGAACGCTGAGACGAACGCGGTCGCCGCATACTGGAACGCGGCCAGGAACGACGCCGAGGCAGTCGCGCGCTTTGCCCCGGAGGGCAGCGCCGTCCTCGCGAACGCGGTCAGGACCGAGACCAGGGCTTACGACTATGCTTCCCCGGCGACGACCTCCGCTGCATGGTCCTTCCTGGACCAGTACTACCGCTACGGCGGCGGCGTCCTTTCCAACGCGATCTCCTGGAAGGTCGACTATGCGCAGAGAGGCGTCGAGTTCCAGAGCTTCACGGACTCCAACGGCATCGACCGCCAGTACCTTGTCTACATTCCGAAGGCATACCGCGGACAGAAGCTCCCTGTCGTCGTTGCCTACCACGGCGCTTCGACCTCCATGCGCAACTTCTTCGAGAACACCCTGTGGTACAACATCGCAGACCGCGAGGGCATCATGCTGGTGTTCCCGGAGTCTTCCCTCATCCCGGTCCCGGGTACCCTCGGCGGCGGCGAGAAGAACCCGACCGCTTACCGCGCGCTCTGGACCATCGAGGATCCGAGCCTTAAGCTCACCGACTACGTCTACGGCAGGGATCTTCTGGACCACATCGAGAAGACCTACCCGGGCAATGCCGACACCGGCCGCATGTACTGCACCGGCCACTCCATGGGCTGCATGATGACCCACTATCTCGGCAGCACGGACGTCTCCCACCGCTACGCGGCTATGGGCGCGACCTCCGGCCCGCTGATGGCAAAGGAAGATACCGGTTCCCAGATCGTCCCGATGTTCCACACCATGGCGGAATACGACATGTGGAGCTATGACCTCGGCATCGACCAGAGCATGGTGATCAACGCTGCCAACATGTGGCTCATCCGCAACGGCCTCGCGACCGCCGAGAACGTCGACCAGGTCCGCAAGGCAGGCTACGCGCAGACCACCACCAGCGGCCGCTGGAACACCGCTTCCTGGAAGAACGCGCAGGGCATCGACCTTTACCGCTACACCTGGGTCAGCAAGAAGGACCACGTCAACATGCCGTCCGAGAACGAGCTTCTCTGGAGCACCTGGTTTAAACACTGGTCCCTGAACAACGGCGTCCGCTACTACGACGGGACCGCGGTCCAGTAAGGAACAGGAAGTAAACAGCATACCGTAAACGACGCGGGGATGCCGCATCGGGCCTTTGTTACCGGCCTGATGCGGCATCCCCTTTAAAGCTTTATAAAGCCTTTCCGGCCCGGGCCGTCTTACCCCCGGCAGCCGCGAAGCCGCGTTTACCTGTACTGCTCAAGGAGCGCGAGCACCTCTTCCCTGGCCGCCAGCTCGTCAGAAAAGGCGCTGGCGCTGCCTGCGCAAAGGCCCATGCGGAACGCCTGCCCGAAGTCCCCATCCATAAGGTACCCGGCGATGAAGCCCGCCACCATGGAATCCCCGGCGCCCACGGAATTCTTTAGTTCACCCTTCGGCGCCTCAGCGCGGTGCTCCGCGCCGTTCCCGTCCACCAGGACAGCGCCCGCGCCCGCCATGGAGACCAGGACATTTTCCGCGCCCTGTTCCTTCAGCTTCCAGGCGTATTTCAAGGCATCGTCCTTTGAGCGGATCTCCGTCCCGAAGATCCCGCCGAGCTCGTGATCGTTCGGCTTGATCAGGAACGGGCGGTACGGCAGCACCTTCGCCAGCAGGTCCCCGGCGGCGTCCACCGCGACCAGGATGCCCCGCCCCTCAAGGTGCTCCATGATGTCCATGTACATGGTCTCCGGCATGGCCGGAGGAATGCTTCCCGACAGCGCCAGGACGTCCCCCTTTTTCAGGCGGTCCAGCTTCCGGTAAAGAGCGTCGATGTCCTCCCTCCCGATGGCCGGCCCCATGCCGTTGATCTCTGTCTCCTCTTCGGAGCGAAGCTTTACGTTGATCCTCGACATGCCGTTCTTCACCCGGATAAAATCGTTCCGGACGCCCTTTTCATCCAGCAGCCTCCGGATCTCCTCCCCGGTAAACCCGGCCGTGAACCCGAGGGCGATGCTGTCGAACCCCAGGTTCTTCAGGACGATGGAAACATTGATCCCTTTTCCTCCCGGGAACAGAAGCTCCTTCTTCGTCCGGTTGATCTCTCCGGTCCGGAAATGGTCCACAGACACGATATAATCCAGCGACGGATTGAAGGTCACGGTGCAGATCACGCTTTTTCTCCTTTCCACACGCGAAGCTTCTTTTTCTCCGGGCCTCTTGCAGAAGAGCTTTCCTCCGGCCCCTTGCAGGAGCAATTCTCTCAGGGCGCCTTGTAGAAGAAAAGCCCTTCCGCCGCGGCGAGCGCGGCGAGCAGCTCCATGAGCTCCCCGTGAGGAGCGTACACCGTCATGTAGAGATCCTCCCGGTCAGGAAGGATCAGGGCGTCCTGCTCCGGCAGATAAAGCAGCAGGCCCCGGACGCTCTCGTCCGGTCCGTCCCCGGCAGGCACGTCTCCGCAAGGCAGGCCTCCGGCATCCCCGCCAGGCCCGTCTCCGCAAGGCGGGTCCCCGGCATCCCCGCCGGAACCATCCCCGGCAGGCAGGTCCCCGCAGCCGAAGAAACGCACGAGCAGGGACTTGAGCTCCTCGGGGTCCGGCGCGGCTATCCTCCGGCTGTCCGTCAGGACGTCCACGTCATGATAGCAGTAGAGCTTCAGGATCAGGCGGATGAACCTCCGGTGCGTTTCCGCCTTCCCGCGGGAAAGGATCCGCTCCACCTTAAAATAGCGGCCGTCCTCCCTGTAGGGGACGGTCTTCGGAAAAATGTCGATGAGATACGCCGGCTTCTGCAGCAGCTCCTCTGTTTTCTCCGTGATGTCCATGCTCCGTCCTTTCCACGCGTTTCACTTCATGCTCCGCCGGTACGCCCGCGCGCCCCGCGCTGCGTGGCCGCCAGGCTTTTTCTTCCGGAGTGCCTGCTTCACACCGTGATCTCGACCTGGTTTCCTTCGATCCCGACGACGCAGCTCTCATAGTAGCCGTCTCCCGTGGTCCGCGGACCGCTTGCCACCTCATAGCCGTCCCGCCGGAGCTCCTCTGTCAGCGCGTCCACCTTTTCCCGGCTCCCGACGCTGAACGCGATATGGATGTAGCCCGTATGGTCTCCCGCGATGACGCCGCCGGGGATCCCCGGCTTATTCATGATCTCCAGCCGGCTGCCCCCCTCAAAGGAAATGAAATACGAGCGGAACTCCTTCTTGGGATTGTAATACAGGCTGCCCGGCTTTCCGCCGAGGTACTTCACAAAGAACTCCTTCGCCTTTTCGAGATCGTCCACGTACATCGCGACATGCTCGATCCTCATCCTGTCTCCTTTCCGGGCGTTCCCGCGTGTTCCTGCCCCGGGCACGGTGTCCTTCCGGACCCGGGCGCCGGTCCCGCACTCACTTTTCCTTATCGAACTCCTGAAGCCCTGCTTCCCTGCGCTTTTCCGCTTCCTTCTTCTCCTGTTCCTTCCGCTGCTTTACGGCGTCCCAGATCACCCAGGCGCAGGCTCCGACACAGAACAGGACAAACAGGATCGCGACCGCCACGATCGCCTTCAGGATCCAGCCGAAGCTCACGATATGGAACGCATAATACATCACCGCGCAGAATACTGCCGCGATCAGCACAAGAATAGCGCTTCCGCTGCCCCGTCCTTCACCCATGGATCATTCTCCTTCATGCTTCTCTTCGATGGCCGCCTGCTCCGCGCCGGCCGCATCGCCGCTCAGCCGGAAGGCGCCGGCCTCTTCCATCTCGTCCAGCTGCTTTTGTCCTTCGTCTGCCAGCTTCCGGAACTCGTCGATGGTGCTCTGCATCCGGGGCAGCGCTTCCCTCCGGTAGGTGCTGATGTCCTTCAGCGCCTGCAGGGTATCCTCAAAGGACTGCTTCAGGGTATCGGCGGAGATCATGGCTTCGGAGGCCTGCTTCTGGATCTCGACGCCCTGGGTCTTCAAAAGATCCGACGTGGCGGCGATCATCTGGTTGGTGCTGGCGTTCAGAAGGTTCACCTTCTCAAGGACCAGCTTCTGGTTGTAGAGCGCGCCTGCCACGGTCACTGCCGTCCTGAGGGACGAGACGGTAACGGATTTTGCCCGGTCCACGGCGCGGATCAGCTCGTTGTTGTTCCTGCGGATCACGTCCAGGGCGACGACGCCCTGCTGGGAGACCGCCTGCAGCTGCTGGAAGTCCATGATCCGCTGCCTGAGCGGGAAGAGGACCTCCTCCTCCACGAACTGTACCTTTTCCTCCTCGCCGCCCTCGGCACGCTTCTTTTCGATGGCGCCGGTGAGATACTCGTCCAGGGCCGTGCCCATGGCCACCTTCTCCGTAAGCTGCCTGGAAAGGCCCAGGAGCTCCTGCTCCTCCAGCTCCAGGGTCACGTTGTCGTTCTTCAGCATGGCCCTGCCGCTGTCCAGGGATCTTACGATGTCGGCGATCTGGGCGTCCGCCGTCTGATAGCGGTCAAAATAGCGCTTTACCGGAGCAGCGATCTTTCCGAAAAGGCCCTTTTTCTCCTCGAAGGAGATCCCTGAGGGATCAAGGCCGCGCATCTGCTCCGTGAGTGCCTGCAGGCCCTTCGCCACTTCACCCGTGGCGTCGCTTCCGCGGGAAAGCTCCACCATGCGCTTGGAAAGGATCCCGTTCTTCGCCTCCGTCTTCCTGATCACGTCGGTACCGAACTCTTCAAAAGCCGCGGCGACGCCCTTCCGGTCTTCAAACACGGTGAGGTCCGTCCCCATGATCTGCTCCACCTTTTCACGGGCAGCCTCCTGGACCGTCTTTTCCCGCTCTTCGCTGATGGCCAGCTTCTGCTCTACCTGCTCCTTCACTTCGTTCTCATCCGGGATCTCAAGGTCAAATGCCATATCGCTCCTCCTGTAAAATAACTGCTTCGTTTCGTCAGCGTTTTCTTCCGGTTACACATTTTTATAGTACTTCGTGGTGTCGATCAGCTTCTGGATCTCCGCGATGATCCGCTCATTCTCCGCGTCTGCCGCGTCGTCGGAAAGGCGGGAGACCTCGGCCGCGCAGCGGTCCAGGCGGAGGATCATCTCCTCTGCCGGGTCCAGCATCCCCTCCAGCTCCCGGAGACGTTCCCGGTAATGGCGGAGACGTTCCTCCTGAAGGCTGTCGTCCACGCCGTCCTTCCTGTAATCGCCTGAGACCACAGCCGTTCCGAGCTCACTGTAGCTCCTGTCGTCGAAAAGATCCAACTGCTCTGCCAGACGGCCTGCATTGGCCATGATGGCTTCCATGCTCTGCTCCAGCACCGCCTCATAGCGGCCGGTGGTCAGGGAATTCTCCCCGAACCGCTTCCGGATCACCGTCCGGAACCGGTCTTCCTTTGCCCGCGCGCTCTCCAGCTGCTTCAGCGCCTGGGCCGCGATATGCCCGCTGCCCTGCCGCGCTTCCAGCGCCCGGAGCCGCGCCTCCGTACCGGCTGTACCGCCGGCTGCCGCCTTCACTGTCCTTCCTCCCTTCCGGAGGAGCCGGATCAGGAAAAACAGCCCGGCGCAGACCAGGACTGCCCAGAGGGCTATGGCGAGCCCTCCCCGGAGCACGCCCGGGTCAGCAGGCGAAAGCCCGAAGCCCGCCGGCGAAAAGAACAGGAAGCCTGCCAGAAGGCACCCTGCAAGCCCCGCCAGCTCCGCAACATACCGTTTCAGAAAACCGCCTCCTTTCTTCACGGACTCTCCGGCGCCATGTGCCGGAAGAGCTCCTGCATTACCACCATCATAGCATCCCCGTGCCGGAAAATGGGATGTTTTCTCTATGAAAAATCTGTGTACGCAGGCAAAGGACCGGGGCCCCGGCGGCGGCTTTCCTGCCGCTTCCGGGGACCCGGTCCTCAGTCCGTTTTCGTTCAGATATTCCGTTCTTGTCAGATATTCCGTTCTTGTCAGATATTCCGACTTCGTCAGATATCGGCAGGCGCGACCTCTTCCATCAGGTCGACGCCCTCGCCCTCCTGACTCTCCTCCGTCTCTTCCTCCGGTACCACGATCTCAAGCTCTGAGAGATACGCGTCCGCGGTCAGCCCGTTCAGAAGCGCCGGGACGTTGATCAGGATGCCGTCCATGTTGTAAGGGAGCGTAAGGCTCACGTCGTAGGACTCCGGCTCCGCGCCCTTTTCCTCCGTGACCGTAAGCGTCATGCTGAACTTCTGGCCCATGGCCTCGGCCATGCCTCTGTCGCGCTTTCCGAGCCTCGCGACACGCTCGCCCTTCACGTAGACATCGACCCTGTGGTAGGCCTCATAGCTCTGGCCCTCGTACTCAAGGGTCTTGTTGTCGAAGTACACCGTGTGGCCGCGGCCTATGACCATCATGGCCGCCGCGATCAGAAGGACGATCAGAAGCGCTCCCGCGCGGAATATCAGCTTTCTTTTCTCCTTCATGCCTGCTCCTTCCCGGCGTTCTCTTCCTCTTCCTGCGCCCTTGCAAGCTGCTCGCCCGCCGCGCTCTTCGCCTTGCGTTTGCTGGTCTCATACATGACCAGGGCCACCGTGATGACCGCGTAGGAAACGAACACGCGGAAATACTCGCCGATCATGGAATCGCCCGTGATGTAAGCGCCCGCGCGCGGTGCCACGATGAACATGGTATGGAACAGGATGACGCCGAGGAACACGTTCCCGATGGAAGCGCGGTCAACGGACGCGCCGCCGACCAGCAGCGCCGCGATACAGAACATACCGATCTGGGAGTGCGAGCTGTAGGTCGCGATGTTGCCCATGTTCTGCAGGTAGATGATCATGCCGATGCCCGCGAGGACCGTGGACATGACGATGGAGATGATCCTCGTGCGCTCCACGTTGATGCCCGCGTCGCGCGCGACCTCCATATCCTGCCCGACCGCGCGCATGTCCTGGCCGAGCTTGGTCTTGCGGAACCAGATGATGAAGACGCACAGGACCCCGATGATGATGAACGTCAGGACCGGGATCTTGATCCCGCCGGCCTTGATGGCGATCAGGTTGTCAAGATGCTGGCGCATCCGGAGAAGGGACACCGTGTTGCGGATGCCGTAGCCTCGCGGAAGCTTGATGGAGCTGTGCTTGATCGGGATCACGCTGCCCATCAGGTAAAGGACCACCAGCTGGTAGATACCGTTGATAAAGAAGCTCATGATGTAGCTCGTGATCATCTCGCGCCCCTTGGCCTGGTTCAGGATCTTGCCGCAGAACACGCCGAGAAGGACCGAGATCGGAATGGAAATGATCGCCGCCAGCACCATGCCGGGGATCCCGACGATCTGCCAGTCGGACACCAGGATCAGGCCGATCTCGCCTGCCATGGCGCCGAGCGTCATACCGAAGTTCAGGCCCATGCCTGCCATGATCGGGATCAGGAGGCTCAGGATCAGGAACGAGTTCCTTCCCATACGGGTGACGATCTCATTCGCCAGATAGCTGGGGGAAAGTCCCGCGATCGGGATACAGAAAGCGCAGATCAGGATGAACATTAACGGCACGGACGCCTTCGCTAAAAAACTGTTCTTCATCTTGCCGCCTCCGTTTTCCTTGTAAGTGCGAAGAGGATCATGCCCATGGAGGCGATGATACGGATGACCTCCGACATATCCATATGGATCATGTTATTCATGACCGTCGGGGTCATGGTAACGATCCCCTGGAAGAGGATGGTCCCCACGATAACGTTCATGATGGTCGCCTTGTTGACGGTCGCGCCGCCGATCAGGATCGCGGAGACCGCAGGCAGCGCCATGTAGAACGGCGCCATGTAAAGCTGGATAAAGCCGAAGCCCTGCTCGTAGACCAGGATGCCGATCGCCGCGAGCCAGGTGGACATGACCACCGACAGTGTGCGGATCCGGTCAACGTCGATGCCGGCCGCCTTCGCGAACGTGGGGTTCGAGCCGACCGCGGTCATGGCCGTACCGGTCTTCGTGTGAAGGAACGCCCAGATGCCGAAGGCAAGCAGCGCGAAGAACAGCAGCGTGCCGGTCGGGATGGAGATCCTTCCGATGGTGATGCGGGCGATGCCGGCCAGCGCCTGGTCGTAATAGCCCTCCAGGGAGATGGTGGTACGCAGGCCCTTACCCGCAAGGCCCCAGACCATGTTCGGGCTGTGGTACGGGAGGATGAGCCACATCATGCACATCAGGGAGACCGAGGAGAATCCTACGTAGGTGGCGATCATCATCTCGCCGCCCTTGATCTTGTTCAGGAGCCATCCGTAGACCGAGCCGAACACCAGCGCGAACGGCGTGGCGATCAGGACCGCCATCAGAAAGCTTACAGGGCCGGTAAACCCGAGCTCTATGGACAGCGTCGCCCCGAGAAGCCCGGAGATGATGCCCAGCGGAAGGCCGAAGTTCAGGCCGCAGCCGGAATGGACCATAGGCACCATCGCGAGGACCAGGATGCCGTTCCAGCTGAAGCGGTTGATGATGTTGGAGATCTGCGTCGGCAGATCCGCGCCGACAAAGGGCGCCATGACCAGGAGCAGCACCAGGAAGCCGGTGATGATGAGACGCGGAAGGCCGAATTCTTTGAGCGCTGCAGCGAATTTATCTTTTATCGTGACAGTTTCGTTCATTTCTTCCTCCTTCCTTTAAACAACGTTGCTGAGCATCAGCCGGCCGAAGTCTTCCACGGAGGACGATGCCGGCAGGATGCCGGAGACCCTTCCGCCGGAAACGATCGCGATGCGGTCGCAGGTCGAACGGAGCTCCTCCAGCTCGGAGGAGACCATGACGACCGTGACGCCGTTCTCGCGGTTGAACTTCTTCAGTACGTCAAGCACCAGCGCCTTCGCGCCGACGTCGATGCCGCGGGTGGGCTCGGAGACGAAGAGCACCCTCGGCTCAAGGGCAAAGGCCTTCGCGAGGCAGACCTTCTGCTGGTTTCCGCCGGACAGCTCGCGGGCGTTCTGCCTGGAGCTCGTGCACTTGATCATCAGCTCGTCGATATACTTTTCGGTGACCTCACGGATCGCCTTCTCATCTCTCCACTTGATCAGGCCGCCGAGATAGCTCTTCAGGAATTTGCCCTGGACCTGCATGGCCGGGAAGGCCACGTTCCATTCCAGGGACTCGTCCAGCAGGAGGCCCACATGGCGCCTGTCCTCCGACACGAAGGCGAAGGAGGCGTCCAGGCACTTCCGCGGGCTGTTCAGCGGGATCTCCTTCCCGTCGAACTCCACGCGGCCGCCTGCCTCGCAGAGGCCCATGATCCCCTTCGGGATTCCGAGCTTGCCCTGTCCGGCAAGGCCGCCGATGCCGAGGATCTCTCCCTCTTTTACCTCGAGGCTCACGTTCCGGACCGTCTCTCCGGGCATATCGACCCAGAGCTTTTCGATCTTCAGGATCGTTTTCGCGTCTGCGTTCTCCTCCTGCGGGGCCGCCGCGGAGACGTCCTCCACCTTACGGCCGACCATCCACTTCGTGATCTTCTCGACGCTGGCCTCGGCCGCGGGGACCTCCTTCACCAGCACGCCGTCTCGCATGACCGCGACTGTGGTGCAGACCGAAAGGATCTCGTGCAGACGGTGGGTAATAAAGATCACGGCGATGCCGCGGGCCGCCATGCCGCGGATCGAATCCAGCAGGGCCTCCGCCTCATGCTCCGTCAGGACGGCCGTCGGCTCGTCCAGGATGAGGAGCTTCAGCTGGTCCTTGGAAAGCTCCCTCGCGATCTCCGTAAACTGCTTGTGTCCGACCGGCATGGTGCTGATCGTCATATGCCTGTCGATGGACACGCCCATCTTCTCGATGGCTCCGGCGGCCTTCTCGTCCATGGCCTTCCGGTCCAGTGTATCCATCCTGTCGCCGAAGATCTCCGAGAACAGGTTCCCGTTCTTCGGCTCACGGTTCAGGAGGATGTTTTCCGTCGCGTCAAAGCCGGGGATCAGGGAGAATTCCTGATGCACCATACCGATACCGGCCTCGATCGCTTCAAAAGGGGAACTGAAGGAGACCTTTTCTCCGTTCAGATAGATTTCTCCGCCATACCCTCCCGTCGCGGCGATATCGGCCGCGCCGAAAAGGATCTTCATCAGCGTGGATTTGCCGGCGCCGTTCTCACCGCACAGCCCCAGCACCTCGCCCGGGTCCAGCTTCAGATTGATATCTGTCAGGACCTGGTTTCCGAAAAAGTCTTTTTTGATATTGCGCATCTCCAAAAGCGGTGCGTTTCCCATATCCATTTCCATCGCCTTCCGTAATTATTTTCACTTATCAGAGAAGCCCCTCCCGGTTCTGCTCTCGCTCTGATGCCGGGAAGGGCTTCCAGTCATGCCGCTCTGCCGAAGCTTCGCCGCATTATTATTTCACAGTGAAATACTTCTCCGGAACTTCAACCTTGGTTGCTTCCATGTAGTGTCCCGGATCGCCCATGATGTAGGTATCCTGATAGATCAGGAAGGTGTTGTCAGACTTGACGCCGGTATCGACGTTGGTGTAGTTGGAGCCGTTCCACTCTGCGCCCGGGGAGAATACGCCGTACGCTTCGGAGATGGCGTCGATGTCGTCAAGCTCGCTCTTGCCTTCGATAACGTTCTTCGCGTGCTCGGCAAGGCCTGCGGAAACGGTGTAGCCGTAGGAGTAAGCCCAGGTTCCGAAACGGCCTGCGCCGCCCTTTTCGACGACTGCATCCTCGACCTTCGCGAGGATCTTCTCGAAGTCGCCGGCTTCCTCGGTGAGATCAAGGCCAAGAGCTCCCGGATAGCCCATCAGCGGGGACGGAAGGTCAGCCTCGATGAAGTAGCCGCCGCACTCCAGCAGCTTCTTAAGAAGCGGCTCGGTGTGAGCGTCGTTGGTGCAGAAGTAAGCGGAGTTCGTGCCGTACTTTTCGACCCACTCCGGAACGTGCTCAAGGATGTAAGCCTGTGCGCCCGGGACACCGACGTCGGTGGTCGGATCCGGAGCAGTCTCCATCTCGAACTTCATGCCGAACTCGTTGCAGGCTTCCTTCATGATCGCGACACGGCGGCTCATGGTCTCATAGGACATGTGACGCGGGAAGGAAATGTGGACGAAGGTGTCGCAGCCCAGCTCGTGAGCGGTACGGATCATCAGATAGCCGCGGGCGACGAAGTCGTTGTTGACGACCAGGTCAGCTGCGGAGCCGATCTCCGGAAGGTCCTCGTGGGACTCGCCGGCGATGCAGATGATGTCAGGCCTTCTCTCCTTGATCTGGCGGAACGCCTCGGTGGTGCCCGGGATCGCCTGGTTGACGATGATCGCCTTCATCTTCGGGTCATCAGACAGGTTGACGATGGTCTGGATGGTGGTCTCCAGCTCCTCGGTGAAGTTGTCCGGATAGATCGCAAGCTTGACCATATCCTCGCCGTACTTCGCCTCGAAAGCCTCGGCGCCGCGCCTGTCATCCTCAGACTGGGAAACGGAACCGGTAACGATACCGATACGGAACTCAGCCTCGCCCTCGGCAGCCTCGCCCGCCTCAGCCTTGGTCTCCTCAGCCTTGGTCTCCTCAGCCTTGGCCTCCTCAGCCTTGGTCTCCTCGGCCTTGGTCTCTTCAGCCTTGGTCTCCGCCGCTGCCGCGGTGGTCTCGGCCTTCTGGACCGCTGCCGTAGCAGCCGTACCGCCGCCGCCGCATGCTGCCAGTGAAACTGCCATCGCGGCACTGAGAAGAACGCTTAACATTTTTCTTTTCATATACTACCCTCCTATTAATATAAGAATAAAATAATTCATAATGCCTATCTTACTCTTTTTTCCGGTACAGGTAAAGTACGGATTTCCCTTTTACTCAAGCATCGCCTCCACCTGCTCCCTTTTCCGGATCGCTTCGAGCCACTCCGCCGGGATCTGCCCGTAACCGTAATACAGTCCGGCCAGCCCGCCCGCGACCGCGCCGACAGAATCCGTGTCGTCGCCGAGGTTCACCGCGGTGAGAAGCGTCTCCTGAAACGTCTTTGCATTGAGGAGGCTCCAGACCGCGGCCTCGATGGTATCCACCACGTACCCGGAGCTCCTGATCTTCGTATCCGAAAGCGACGCGAACCGGTCAAGGCTCCTGAGCCTCTGGTAATAAACCAGCTCCCCGTGGTTCTTCGGGTCCCGCGCGTAGAAGGCGAACCCGTCCTCCAGCCCCTTCTTAAGGCGCGCCTTCAGGTCCCCCTCGCCGGAAAGGACGCTGCGCGCCATGAAGAAGTAAAGCCCGCAGGCGATCTGCCCCCTCAGGTGGTTATGCGTAAGCCCCGCGACAGCATGCACCAGCGCCACGGCTGCATCGTCCTTAAGCCTTCCCTCCGCCTGCTCTTCGCAGCAGTACAGGCAGACCGGCAGGATCCGCATGATGGAGCCGTTCCCGTTGTCCCGCTCCGTGGTGCCGCCGCAGGTCGTAAAGTCCCCGCTCCGCAGGTAGCGCCGGATCGCGGCCATGGTCCCGCGGCCTATGTCGAACGACTTTCCGAAGGGAGTGTACTCCCCCTTCGTAAGCCACGCGGCAAAGCGCGCCATGATATCCCCGAGGTCGATGCACCCCTTTTCCCGGATGCTTGCCAGCGTGGCAAGCGACATGCTGCTGTCATCCGTCCAGGTGCCCGCCGGCATATTGTAGGTCCCGAAGCCGCGCATCCCGGTCACCGGGTCGCGCGCGATCTCCTTCCTGCTTCGGAACTGGACCGGGCAGCCAAGGGCGTCGCCGGTCACGACGCCCATGACCCCGTCAAGCCATATGTTCCTGTTTCCGTCCGCCATCCTGTTTTCATTCCTCATATCCTTAACACCCCTTTTCTTCTGATCGTGTCTGTCCCTTCACTTTCCGTTCTTTTTACGGTAATGCTCGCGGATCGGCTCCAGCATTTCTTCATTGTCCAGCATCGCCGACATCCCGTCCGCCGAAGCCGCCTGCCGCGCGCAGCCGACGATATGCGAGACCACCTCGTAGTTCAGCTGCGTCCCCACGCTGTCGTTCTCGTAGCGCACCGCGCGGTTCGGGGCTATGCCGAATCTGCCGGCCTCCTTCACGGCGTCGATATTCGCGCCGAGGAACATGAACTCCCAGTGGTAACGCTCCTTCTGGTTTTCGATCATCCGGCGGACCTTCTCGTAGCTGTACCTGCGGCTCGCGTTCTCAAGGCCGTCCGTGGTGATGATGAAGATGGTCTTCTCCGGGACGTCCTCCTCCCGCGCGTACTTATGTACGTTCCCGATGTGCCGGATCGCGCCGCCGACGGCGTCAAGAAGCGCCGTGCAGCCCCGCACATAATACTGTCTGTCCGTCATGGGCTCCACCTTCCGGATGTCCACCCGGTCGTAGATCACCTCGGACACGTCGTCAAACAGCACCACCGACACGTACGCCTCGCCCTCTTCCTTCTTCTGCCTTTCGATCATGCTGTTGAAGCCGCCGATCGTATCCGCCTCAAGTCCGCTCATGGAACCGCTCCGGTCGAGGATCATTACAAGCTCTGTTAAACCCTTTCTGCTCATTTTCAGTGACCTCCTTTGTCTTTGTTGAGACAAGGATACCAGAGCGGGGCGCCCGCAGGGTCGCCTGCCGGGCGACATCTGTGCCCTGCGGAAGGCCTGGAGTTCCCGGGATCTTCCTGGCGGAAAGAATGCAGAACCTTTCCCTGTGGAAAATGTGGGATCTTTGGCGGGTCCCTCGCGGAAAGCGCGGGGAACCGCTTGTATTTTTCTTACACATGAGTAGAATATAAGATTTGGTGCCCGCAGGCAGCCCGGGCAGAGTGCTCCGGCCCCGGGCACGGCGGGAAAAGCTCCCCGCCAGCTGACTGTTTCAGAAAAAGAAAGAAAAGAGAACTGTATATGACGAACCTTCTCAATGTGGCGATCGCGCTTCTTGCCGGCCTTCTCATGACCCGTGTCTTCAATCTCTGGCACCTGCCGGACGTCACCGCGTTCCTCATCGCGGGCCTTCTGATCGGCCCCTTCTGCCTCGGGCGTCTGGGTATTCCCGGCTTCGGCTTCCCGACCTACGAGGAGGTCGGCGGGCTTTCCATCCTTTCCAACGCCGCCATGGGCTTCATCGCCTTCTCCATCGGAAGTGAATTCCGGCTCGAAGCCCTGCAGAGGACAGGAAAACAGGCCTTCGTGATCGGCGTGTTCCAGGCGCTTGCAGCCACCCTCATGGTAGACCTCTCCCTCTGCGGCCTGCATCTTCTCATGCCGGAGCTCCTGTCCGTGCCCGCCGCGATCACCCTCGGCGCCATCGCTACGGCCACCGCGCCTGCCGCGACCCTCATGGTCGTGCGCCAGTACAAGGCAAAGGGCGAGCTGACAGACCTCCTCCTGCCGATCGTCGCGCTGGACGATGCTGTCGGCCTGATCGTATTTGCCGTTTCCTTCGGCATCGCGAAGGCGCTGGTCAGCGGAAGCATCGACCCGGTCTCCATCATCGCGCAGCCCCTGATCGAGATCGTCGCTTCCCTGGTCCTCGGGACGCTTGCCGGGATCGCCCTCACCCGTCTTGAGACCATGTTCCATTCCAACACGAACCGTAACTCCATGACCATCGCCTTCATATTTCTGACGGTAGGCCTCTCCTCGCAGCGGATCCCCGCAGGACCGGTGGAGATCGGCTTTTCGCCGCTCCTGGTCTGCATGATGCTCGGCACGGTCTTCTGCAATATAAGCCCTCTGTCCGAGGACCTCATGACCCGCGCGGACAAGTGGTCGCAGCCGCTGCTTGCCGTCTTCTTCGTGGTCAGCGGCGCGGAGCTTGAGCTCGCAGTCTTCAGCGAGCCCCTGCTGGTCCTGATCGGCGTCGTCTATATCCTGTTCCGCTGCCTCGGCAAGTACTGGGGCGCCCGGATCTCGTCCAAAGCGATGGGCTGCAGCCGCAATGTGGTGAAGTACCTCGGCATCACTCTGTTCCCGCAGGCCGGCGTGGCGCTCGGCATGTGCGTCTCCGCGCAGCAGCTCGGGCCGGAAGGCAGCCTCGTCAGGAACATCATCCTCTTCTCCGTCCTCGTCTATGAGCTGGCCGGACCGCTGATGACCAAAAAGGCCCTCACCGCCTCGGGCGATATCACCGAAAAGCCCGCCGAGATCCGCGAGCGGCGTGCAAGAAAGCTGGCGGCCGCAGCTCCGAAGGCCTTCCTCCAGCTGGTGAAGCGGCACATGAAAAAATAAGCCGTTCCGTCCTTTTTCCCATGCGTAGGAGTCCTGTTGGTAGTATAACTATATTATCTGATCATGAGCGGGCAAAAGCGACGAGCCGAACAGGAAGACCCGACAGCGACTTCAATGGGAGGATCCAGAAATGAAAAAACGGATGTTTGCACTTCTTATAACAGCCGCATTACTGACAGCATGCAGCGGGAAAACCGGACCTGCCGGGACCGGCAAAGCCGCGGAGACAAAGAGCGGTGAAGCTCAGAAGACAGAGAACGCCGCGGCCCAGAAGGTGGAGGGCGCAATCACGGACGCGCTTGAAAAGATCACCGGATCCATCCCCGAATCTGTACCGGCCGGCGAGATCGTCGGCGGGGCATCTCTTGAGAAGGCGCAGCCGCTGGAATTCAACACCAGGTATCACGGCAGGTACACGGAGGGCGAGGTCTGGGTCTCCTTTACGACCGGCCCGGACGAAGACGTCCCGTACACGATCACTGCGACCAACCTCACGCCGGAGAGCCCCGCCATTCTTGGTTATGTCTGCGGCAAGGACGGCGAATGGGTGAAGCCGTCCAGCAAGGCAAACAACGCCGACGGGGCAAGAGCCGTCCAGGCTGGAGCGGAAGGCACGGCAAACAGCGGGACATTTGAGTCTCTCGAACCGAAAACGACGTACTACCTGCGCATTACCTGCGATAAAAAAGCGGATTATTCTTTAAGGATCACTGATCCGAAGGGAACGCCGTTTGATCCCGATGAAGACAGAAGGACGCTTTCGGAAAGCGATCCCTTTGAGCCGGGCCTGAACCAGGACGAGGCGCCGCTGCTTCTTGCGAACACCCGGTACACCGGAAAATATACGGAAGGCTTCCAGTGGGTCGCTTTCCATACAGGGGCTAAGGAGGACGTCCCCTGCAGGATCACCCTCGAAAACCTGTCGGGAAGCAAGGAGCCGCTGGACGGGTATCTGGTGGACGAATACGGCAACGGCCTCAAAATGACGGCGTACCGCAACGGCGACAATGACTACCGCCGGGC
>Ga0129307_1001493_pt1 | contig 24346 bp, 22 predicted proteins | sample P1105metagenome_FD_94437 | JGI IMG/M metagenome (GOLD analysis project Ga0129307, IMG submission 94437) | Capybara group fecal microbial communities from Wisconsin, USA - P1105 metagenome | ecosystem: Host-associated > Mammals > Digestive system > Large intestine > Fecal | place: USA: Wisconsin...
TAATATGTATAGAAAAGTAGAAAAACTTTATAACATAATTACTTTACTAATACTAATAAATCTTTTTTTATTAGTATATATTTTATTTATTAATTAATTTATAAAATGAAAACAGTACACTTGACACCTCTCTTATTTGAAGTATTAAGTGTACTAAAACATTTAGGTACACCTAACTTCTCAGGATTAAGTGTATCCTTTTAATATGAAGTTTCCTTCATTAATTAGATATTACCATATTATTATATATATGTAAATTAAATACTAATAAATATTTGTATTTTTTAGAAATTATGTTATAATACACTAGGTTAAAAAAAAGGGATGATAGTATGGAAATAAGAAATATTGCAATTATTGCGCACGTAGACCATGGTAAAACTACATTAGTAGACCAATTATTAAAGCAATCAGGTACTTTTAGGGAAAATGAAAATGTGTCTGAAAGAGCGATGGATTCTAATGATATTGAAAGAGAAAGAGGTATAACAATACTAGCTAAACCAACTTCTATTAAATATAAAGATTATAAGATTAATATCTTAGATACTCCAGGACACGCTGACTTTGGTGGAGAAGTAGAAAGAATAATGCACATGGTTGATGGTGTATTACTTTTAGTAGATGCATATGAAGGTGTTATGCCTCAAACTAAGTTTGTATTAAAGAAAGCTATGGAAGCAGGATTAAAACCTATAGTAATAGTTAATAAAATAGATAAAGAAACAGCTAGACCAAAAGAAGTTATTGATGAAGTATTAGATTTATTAATAGAACTTGAAGCTGATGAAGATCAATTAGAATTCCCAGTTGTTTATACATCTGCGATTAATGGAACTTCATCACTATCTGATGATTTAAGTACACAAGAGCACACAATGGAACCAATATTTGATTTAATAGTAAATGAAGTACCAGCTCCTACTGGTGATAAAAATGCTAATTTACAATTACAACCAGCATTACTTGATTATAATGATTATGTAGGTAGAATTGGTATTGGTACTATTGCAAATGGTAAAATTAGAGTAAATCAAATGGTATCATGTGTTAGATTAGATGGATCTATTAAGAAATTTAGAATACAAAAATTATTTGGATATTTTGGTTTAAAAAGATTAGAAGTAGAAGAAGCTGAAGCAGGAGATGTAGTAGCAATTTCAGGTCTTCCTGATATAGAAGTTGGAGAAACTATTTGTGAAGAAGGAAAAGAAGAAGCTCTTCCAAAACTTAGAATAGATGAACCAACACTTCAAATGACATTTGGTACTAATTCTTCACCATTTGTAGGTAAAGAAGGTAAGTTAGTAACAGCTTCTAAAATAGAAGAAAGACTAAGAAAACAAGCTGAATCAGATGTTAGTTTAAAAGTTGAACAAAAAGATCAAGAAAGCTTTATAGTATCTGGTAGAGGTGAACTTCATTTATCTATTCTTATTGAAAATATGAGAAGAGAAGGATTTGAACTTGAAGTATCTAAACCAGAAGTTATTATAAAAGAAGTAAATGGTGTAGAATGTGAACCATATGAAGATGTTCAAATTGAATGTCCAGAAGATACTGTAGGTGGAATTATTGAAGCCTTAGGTACTAGAGGTGGTACTATGGAAAGTATGAGTAATCTTCCTGGTATAGTTAGATTAAATTATACAGTTCCAAGTAGAGGTCTTATAGGTTTCACAACAGACTTTATGACTTTAACAAAAGGATATGGTATCTTAAATCATACATTTAAAGAATATTTACCAAAGACTACCGCAGAAGTAGGTGAAAGAAAACTAGGTGTTCTAGTTTCTATGGAAAATGGTAAAGCTACTGCATATGCACTTGGTGCTCTAGAAGATAGAGGAGTTATGTTTATTGAACCAGGTGTTGAAGTATATGAAGGTATGATTGTTGGTGAAGCTAATAGAGATGGTGATTTAGCTGTAAACGTAGTTAAAGGAAAACAATTAACTAATACAAGATCAGCTGGTAAAGATCATACTGTTGTTCTTAAGAAAACTAAATTATTAACATTAGAAACTGCGTTAGAATATATTAATAATGATGAGTTAGTAGAAGTAACTCCATTAAACTTTAGATTAAGAAAGAAAATTCTTAATACTGAAGAAAGAAAAAAATATGATGCTAGAGTAAGAAATTCAAAAGAATAATAAAAAAAGGGTTTGGTTATGAGAAAGAAAAAATTTAATAAGAATAAATTATATGGGGTCATAGCAAATGGTGGAGTAGGATTATCTATGATTGGGCTTAGTACATTTTTAGTAGATTATGTATCAAATAATCATATGAATCCAGCTTTAACGATTGCTTCAGTAGGAATAATATCAATTGGAGGAATAAGCTCAGTATATGGCTCATTTAAGCAAAGATATAATTATGATGAAGTAGAAAAAGATGAAGAAATATGTGATCCATTTGAAAATGTTTTTGATTTAGATTATTTGGAATTACAACAAAAGGAATTAAGATTAGTAGAAAAAGCATTTAAAAGAGATAAATCAAATATGGATTATAAATTAGTAAATATACTTAGTTATAATATAACTAAAGAAAAATTATTAATAAAAAAAATATTAGAAGAAATGGATTCTGAATTACCTAGTGTAAAAGCAGATGCGAACATAATAATAAGTATGATAATAGAGACAGGTTATGATCAAGATTATCTTGATTATAGAGAAAAAGTATTATCTACTAATGTAGTGGATTTTCCTCAATATGAAAGATCTTCAAATAACATTTCTACTAAATCAAAAGTATTAGAATTTCCAAAAAAACAGTAACAATTAATGTTATTGTTTTTTTTGTAAAATTAATTGTAAATATAATTATTTTAATCTTCAAAATAGATTATTCAAATGATATAATCAAAATAGAAAGAAGGTATAAAAATGGAAAATACTAAAAAGGGAAATGGCTTAGTTGTATTCTTGATTATATTAGTAGTTCTTTTAGCTACAGGGTTAGGATTATTATTAGGAGGAGTAATAAAGAATCCATTTGTAAAAGAAGAAAAGTGTACTAAATGTAATGTAGAAACAAAAACTGAAAAGAAAACTGATAAAACAGAAAAAAAGGAAACTAGATATTATCAATTTATATCTAATTTATCTCAGGAAATGGATTCAAGTGGTAATCCTATATATTTTACATTTGAGTTATTGTTAGATAAAGATGGGACTGCTAAAATAGCCGGGAAGGGAGTTAACGATTATTCACCAATGAGCGGTAAATATGTTGAGGATGAAAAATACATAATAGCTACATTAAATGATTCTCGTTGTGTTGAAAATGGTGAAAACCAAATTGCAGGTAATTGTGCAGAAACAATGGTATTAATAAAGGATGGAGAAACATTAAAATATCAACCAGGAACATTATTCCATTTTGAAATTTATGATGTTAATGAAGCAAGAATTTATAAACAAGTACAAAAAAAAGATTTATTAACAGATTTAAAAAACTAAGGATTAATCCTTAGTTTTTATTTTACTAAATACTTTTCCAATAGGTTCATTGATTTGAAGAGTACAATTAACATTAAGTTTTTCCTTGTTAATAATAATTAGATTATTACCTTTAAAATAATTAATAAGACCGGCCGCAGGATAAACATTAAGTGATGTTCCTCCAACAATTAAAGTATCTGCTTCACTTATATATTTAATTGCGTTCATATAATTATCGTTATTAAGTGGTTCTCCATAAAGAACTACATCTGGTTTTATTAAACCGCCACATGAACACGTTGGTAAATCTTTAAATGATAACATATCATTTAAATCATATTCTTTATTACATTTAGTGCAGTAGTTCTTATTAATAGTACCATGTATAGTTATAACATTCTTAGACCCTGCCATTTCATGTAAACCATCTATATTTTGAGTTATAATTGCTTTTAATTTGCCATGATCTTCTAATTCTTTTAATTTTTTATGGCAATTATTAGGTTTAATAGATGGATATACTAATTTATCAAAATAAAATTTATAGAATTCTTCTGGTTTAGCAAAGAAAAAATTATGAGAAAGTATTACTTCAGGAGGAAAATCATATTTTTGATTATATATACCATCAACTGATCTAAAATCTGGAACACCACTTTCAGTTGAAACTCCAGCGCCTCCAAAGAAAACTATATTATTACTTTCATTAATTATTTTATTTAATTCTTCAGTCATATTCTCACCAATTTAATTATATCAGAATTATTAAAAATGTGATATAATTTAATATAGGTGATTATCTATGAAATATAAAGTTATGGATGGAAATAGTGCATGCGCTCATATATCATATATGTTTTCAGATGCAGCATCTATTTATCCAATTACACCAGCTTCTACAATGGCAGAAAAAGTAGATGAATGGAGTAGTAAAGAAGAAAAGAATTTATATAATGATACAGTTAAAGTAGTTGAGATGCAATCAGAAGCTGGTGCTATAGGAACAGTACATGGTTTACTTCAAACTGGTTTAGTTGCAAGTACATATACAGCATCACAAGGATTATTATTAATGATACCAGAAATGTATAAGATAGCAGGGGAATTATTACCATCTGTTATAAATGTAGCTGCAAGAACAGTATCTACTCATGCTCTAAGTATATTTGGAGATCATTCAGATGTATATGCTGCAAGAAGTACAGGATATTCATTCTTATCTTCAGTAAATGTACAAGATGTTATGTATATGACTTTAGTCGCTTATTTAAGTACTTTTGATGGCAAAATACCTTTTGTTAATTTCTTTGATGGATTTAGAACAAGTCATGAACTATCTAAAATAAATGTATTAGATAAAGATGATATTAAAGATTTAGTAGATTTTGATTTAATAAATGAATTTAGAAAGAATTCTAGTTTAGCTAAAAAACAAATAAAAGGAACTACACAAAATGATGATGTATATTTTCAAAATATAGAAGCTAGAAATAAATATTATGATGAAATGCCAAATATCGTTAATAAATATATGGAAAAAGTTAATGAAAAATTTGGTACTGATTATCATCCATTTGATTACTATGGATCAAAAGATGCTGATAAAGTAATAGTTGCAATGGGTTCAGTATGTGATACTATAAAAGAAGTAATTGATGAAAAAGAAGATGAAAAAATAGGTTTAATAACTGTAAGATTATATAGACCATTTTCTATAGATTATTTATTAAAAGTATTACCTAAATCTGTTAAGAAAATAGCAGTTCTAGATAGAGCAAAAGAAAATGGAACAGGGGAACCTTTATATTTAGATGTAGTTAATGCATTAAATACAAAGAATATAAGAATAGTTGGTGGAAGATATGGTCTATCATCTAAGAATACATCACCAGAAGATATATATGCAGTTTATAAGAATTTAGAAAGTGATGAACCTGTTAATTCATTTACTATAGGTATAGTAGATGATGTTACTAATAAGAGTTTAAAAAAGGAAAAAATAAAAATAAAGAGTAAAAATATAGAAATGCTTGTATATGGATATGGATCAGATGGTATGGTATCCGCTACTAAAGATATTATTTCTTTAGTTGGAGATAATACTGGTGGATTTGTACAAGGCTATAACCAATATGATTCTAAAAAGAGTGGTGGCGTAACTATGTCACATTTAAGAATAGGTAAGGAACCTATTAAGTCTAGTTATTATGTAGAAAACCCTCATATAGTAGTATGTACTAAAGATTCATATTTAGATAAGTATGATATGCTTTCTAATATAAGAAAGAATGGTATATTTATACTTAATACAAGTAAAATAATAGATGATTTACCAGATAATGTTAAATATCAAATTAAGAATAAAGAATTAAAGTTTTATATAATAAATGCACATGAAATAGCAAGAAAAAATAATATTCCTAATAAGATTAGTACTATTATGGAAAGTGCTATATTTAATATTACTAAAATACTTCCATATGATTTAGCAATTAATAAAATGAAAGAAAGCATTGAAAAGAAATTCTCTAAAAAAGGCATTGAAATAGTTAATAATAATATTAATGCTATTAGTAATGTATCTGATTCTATAATAGATGTAAAAGTTCCTGAAGGATGGTCTAAGATCACTTATAAAGAAGTTAAATATAATGGTGTTCTAGATAGTATATCTCATTTAAAAGGAGATGATCTAAAAGTAAGTGATTTTATTACTCATGATGATGGTACATTTGAAGTTAATACTTCTAAATTTGAAAAAAGAAATATTGCAGAATTCTTACCATGTTGGAATACAGAAAACTGTATTAGTTGTAATCAATGTGTTCTAGCGTGTCCTCATGGAGTAATTAGACCTAAGATTTTAGATGCAGAAGAATTAAAGAATAATCCTGGTATTAAAACAATTGATGTACCTGGAAAACCTGATCTTAAATTTGCATTAGAATTTAGTTATGATGATTGTACAGGTTGTTCTGTATGTACTTCAGTATGTCTTGGTAAAGCGGGTAATAAAGCTCTTACAATGGCTAAAAATGAAGAAGTAGATAGAATAAATAAGAGAATAAGAGGAGTTAAAAACAAGCATTTATATCCTGAAACAATAGTTAAAGGATTAGCATTTAATAAACCATTATTTAGATATTCAGGAGCATGTGCAGGATGCGGTGAAACACCATATGTTAAAATGCTTACTCAAGTAGTAGGAGAAGGAATGATTATCGCTAATGCTACAGGATGTTCATCTATATATGGTGGTTCTATGCCAAGTAGTCCATATAATCTATCTTGGTCTAATTCATTATTTGAAGATAATGCAGAATATGGTTTTGGTATGGGATTAACTATTTCTATTATGAAAGAAAAAATAGAAAATATTATGACTTCTAATATGGATAAAGTATCTGATAAAAATAAGAAATTATTTAATGAATGGTTAAATAATAAAGATGATTATAAAACTACTAAAGAAGTATCTGAAAAAATAGATTATAAAGAAGTACCAGAACTAGAAGTAATTAAAGATTATATACCTACTAAAACAGTTTGGATTTTAGGAGGAGATGGATGGAGTTATGACATTGGATTTGGTGGACTTGATCATGTAATGTCATCTAATGAAAATGTTAATATTCTAGTTTTAGATACAGAAGTATATTCTAATACAGGTGGTCAATCATCTAAGAGTACTAGAAAAGGTGCAGTTGCAAAATTTGCTTCTAAAGGTAAATCTACATCTAAAAAAGATCTAGCTAGAATGATGATGCAATATCCTAATGTAACAGTATCTCAAATAAGTATGGGTGCTAATATGAATCAAGCTATCAAAGCTATTAATGAAGCTAAAAATCATAATGGACCATCACTTATAATTGCATATTCACCATGTATAAATCATGGTATTTCTGGTGGAATGGGTAATTCCATGAAAGAAGAAGAATTAGCAGTTAAATCAGGTTATTTCCCTATATTTAGATATAATTCAGTTACAAAAGATTTTAACCTAGATTTTAAAGAACCAGACTTTAATTTATATGGTAGTTTCTTATCAAATGAAACTAGATATAAGATGATTAATGCAGTTAATAAAGAAATGGCAAAAGAATTATTAGATGATAATATAAATGCTGCTAAAGAAAGATTTGAATATTATAAATCACTTGAAAAATAATCAAGTGATTTTTTTTATATATATCATACTATTTCTTATACTCCTACTAGTAATAAAAAAAAATTCTTTTTAATATTATAGGGGGATTTTATATGTGAACGGATAATAATATCTATGAAGGGAGGTTTTATTATTATTTTTGGATTTTATAATATAATTAAATGGATATGCAATAATATTAAATTGTTTTTCTAAATAACTAAAAAAAGATATATGTCAAACATATATCTTTTTCTTTACACAAAAAAGGAACTGCCCCCCTGAAGAACAGTTCCATAAAAAAGAATAAAAAGGGGTTGGCTAGTGTGATACTAGCAGCCAATTCGCCATTTGGGAATTGGTAGTTAATATATTACTTATTTTGACATATTTTGTCAACCACTTTTGAAAGAAAAAATAAAATAATTTTATATAAACAAACATTTGTTCTTTAAAAAGAACTATGTTATAATATTCTTAACAAGAAAGTAGGTGATTAGATGAGTGAACTAGAGTTTATTAAAGGCATTGGAAAAGCAACAATAGATAAATTAAATAAACTAGAAATATATTCAGTAGATGATCTAATCACTTATTATCCATTTAGATATGAAGTATTAAAAAAGACTTCTTTAAATGATGAACATTCTGTGATCACAGGTACTATAGAAACAATACCTACACTTAATTATTTTAGAAGAATAAATAAACTAAGTTTTAAACTAGAAACTGATAATAAGTTAATTAATGTTGTTATATTTAATAGAGGTTTTTTAAAAGAACATTTAATAGTAGGTAAGATAATTACATTAATAGGTAAATATGAACAAGAAAAAAATATGTTTACTGCATCAGATATCAAATTAATTGATATAGGAGATTCAACTCATATAATGCCTATTTATCATAAAGTAAAAGGTCTAACAGATAAGAATATTAATAAATATATTAATTTAGCTTTAGAAAGAGAATATGTTATTGATTATATACCAGATAAAATAATTGATAAGTATAAGTTCTTACCAAAAAAAGAATCTCTTAATTTAATACATAATCCTTCTAATAATGTAAAACTAAAAGAAGCATTAATAAGATCTAAATATGAAGAACTATTCTTATTTATGCTTAAAATAAATGAATTAAAGAATAAGAATAGTATTAACAATATTGGTTATTCTAAAGAAATAGATTTAGAAAAAATTAATAAGTTCATAGATACTTTACCATTTACTTTAACAGAAGATCAATTTAAAACACTAGATGAAATATTTGATGATCTTAAATCTTCTGAAAGAATGAATAGACTTGTTCAAGGTGATGTAGGTTCTGGTAAAACTATAGTAGCAATTATAAGTATGTATGCAATGCACCTTAATAATTATCAAAGTGCTTTAATGGCACCAACTGAAATATTAGCGCATCAGCATTATGAAAATATGATTAATCTATTTAAAGACTATGACATTAATATTAAAGAAATTTTAGGTAGTACTCCTAAAAAAGATAAAGAAATAATAAAAGAAGAATTAAAACAAGGTAAAATAGATATGATTATAGGAACTCATGCTCTACTAGAGGAAACAATAGAGTTTAATAACCTAGGATTAATAATAACAGATGAACAACATAGATTTGGTGTTAATCAAAGATCTAGTTTAAGAAATAAAGGTAATATGCCTGATGTTCTATATTTATCTGCAACACCAATACCAAGAACATATGCATTAACTATATATGGTGATATGGATATATCAATAATTAAATCAAAACCAAAGGGTAGAAAAGAAGTTATTACTATGGTTAAAGATAATAGTGAAATAACTGAAGTTTTAACAAAAATAAAAAAAGAACTTGATCAAGATCATCAAGTATATATAGTATCACCACTTATTGATAATGAAGAATCTGAAAATGAAGATATAAAAAAACTAGAAAGAAAATTTAAATTGGCATTCAAAAACAAAAACATTGGTATTTTACATGGTAAGATGACACCTAAAGAAAAAGATGATATAATGAAAAAGTATCAAGAACACAAAATAGATATTCTTATTTCTACAACGGTTATAGAGGTAGGAGTAGATGTAAAAAATGCAACTATGATAGTTATATTTGATGCTTATAAATTTGGACTTGCAACTCTTCATCAATTAAGAGGTAGAGTAGGAAGAAATGATTTACAATCATATTGTATTTTAGTTACAAATAGAGAAACTAAAAGATTAGATATTATGGAAAAAGTATCTGATGGATTTGAACTTGCAGAAGAAGATTTTAAACTAAGAGGATCGGGTGATCTATTTGGAACTAAACAACATGGTGATATGAATTTTAAAATCGCTAATTTAACTAAAGACTACAATATATTATTAGAAGCTAAAGAAGATTCTAATAATATACTAAAAGAAATAGATAATTATCCTTTATTAAAAGGTATATTAAAAGAAAGTATAAATAAGGATTAGGTGATATTATGAAAAATAAATATTTTTGGTATTCAATATATATGAACTTTATTTCATTATTGATTTGTATACTATGTCTAGTATTTAGTTCTTTTATTCATAAATTTCAGATTGTCAGTATTTTATTAACAATCATGGTTATTATTGAAATGTGTGTAAATGTCGTAAACTATCGAAATTTAAATAGAAAAAAAGATTGACAATAATTAAATAATAATATATTATTATTATAGCGTAACGATATGTTACGTAAACACTTTCACGAACTAGTTGAAAGTGTAACCAAACCCCCTGAAGGAGCCTTATGGCTCCATTTTTTGTTATATATAAAGGAAATATCGTTTTTAAAATAATTTAGGTGCCATTTTAGGTGCCGTTATAAAATATATGTTATAATTATAATAGAGGTGGATATGTATGATAGCATTTGAAGAAATTATTCAAGAAAAAGATAAACAAAAAAGAGATTTGTTAATAAAAGAAAAATTGAGTGAATTAAATGATACATGTGATAGTGTAGAAATAAATACTAATTCTATAATGACTGGTTTTATATCAAAAAAGAGTAAATTGAAATTTTCAGATTGTCATTTTGATATGAATATGGGATTAGGAAGTGTTTATGAAATGAAAGAAGACAATTATTTTTATGAATTTTTTGATTTCTTAGTTGATCATAATTTAACAACAAAGCAAAATGTTATAGAATTTGTTTCATCGTTTTTAAAAAAGTATTTCGATGAACAAGGGAAAAAAGATAACGATAGGGAAACTCTTTTTGATGATATATGGCGTCAATTGGATGCAATGTATGAAGATAAGGAAAGATTTAATAGATGTAAGGATTCTTGGCTTGATATTGGTATATTTAAAGGTAGGTCTGCTGCAGAATGTACTGAACATGCTTGCATCACACAAAATTTATTAACATTTTGCGATATAGATTGTTGTTATATATCAGGTCATATGAAATCTAATAAATCAGATGAAGATCATGCATTTAATATTTTTAAAATGAATGAAAACTTTTATTTACTTGATTCAACAAATCCAAATTGTCTATTTGATAACAGTGATATTTATGTTGGTTGCAAATCATTTTTTTATAGAATCCAAAATGATAAAGTAATAGATTTTATGAAAAATAATAGTGAAATAAAATTACCAAAATGTAATTTTATGAAGAAATCAGATGGAACAATAATGAAAGTTGATAATGATAATTATATTTATACGACATCAAGTAAATTCTTAAATGAAGAAGATATTAATAATTTTTTAAATGCTAGTAAAAAGACTTTATGATATTTTATTATTAAAAACTTAGGTGCTATTTAGGTGCTAAAATAACTAAAACATATTAAAAAGTAATAAAACATAATAACAAGGAAAATCAATAAATAAAAAGGTTTAACAAATTTTAAAAAGCAAGAAGACTAGTTTTAATTGACCCCCTGAAGGAGCCTTATGGCTCCATTTTTTTTTCTATGAATAAAGGAATTTTGAATTTAACATCTGATTTAGGCTCTAATTTAGGCTCTAATTTAGGCTCTATTTTCTTCTTAAAATAAATATGGTGTACGTAAAATGTGACGATATAAATTGACAATTATTGTAAAAATGTTATATTAATAATAGAGGTGATAGCATGTCTTTATGGAATGAAATTGAAAAACTAAGAAATGAAAATAAGGATAATCTAAATTATCCACTTGTATATTGGATTAATCCTAGCGAAGGATTATTATATGTTAAAATAGGAGATATTATAAAAGAGGGTATAACTGTTTCAGAGGCTATAGAATTATTTAAAGATAATAAATATTTTATGAAAGAATTAAATTTCTTATTAGAACCACTACCTAAACGTGATTCATGTAAAGATTTTATAATGTCGAATCAAATTATGGATGATGAAGTTTTTTATGATGTTGAAGATACAAAGATAAGATCTAATTCAAATTTTATTGATGAATTTACAAATTCAGCAGGTGGAAGTGAAGATGACTATAATGAATTTGATAAATTATATAAAGTATTAATAACAGAAATAGTATATGATGAAGAATATGCATTTGAAGAAAAAAAATTAGATAGAAAGAATGGTTTAACTGCTTTTGAAATTAAGAATCAAGATATAAAAAGAACAAAACAAGATAAAAAAGGAGTTTGTACTACATTTTCGATGAGAATAAGTGATGAACTTACAAAAATAGGTATACCAAATAAAATGTTAGTTTCTTTTAAAGATAATATTGTTCACTGGACAGTAATATATAAGATAGCTGATGATTATTTTGTCGAAGATATTACGAGAGATTTAATTTATTCAGAAATGTTGGGATTAGAACCAACACCTATGTCAATGAGAATTCCAATTAATGAATTTTTATCTGAAAATCCTCAAACACGTATTGTAGAGGATATATCTGATAACGGAAAGATGATGGATGATCTAAATAATATTCCTTTGACTTTAGATTTATTAAAAAAACAAAAATTAGGCTCTATTTAGGCTCTAAAATATCTAAATATGAGTAAAAAATAATAAAACTAAATAAAAAGGAAAGTCAATAAATAAAAAGGTTTAACAAATTTTAAAAAGCAAGAAGACTAGTTTTGATTGACCCCCTGAAGGAGCCTTATGGCTCCATTTTTTGTCATTTTAAAACAAATTAGTTTATTTTAGGTATACAATTAGGTATACAAGATTAAAAAAGTTTAATTTTGTTTAAAAAAAGTTTAAAAATTTGTAGTCCTAAAATTGTGTTTTTATTATATTATTCGTAAAATAGTAATCTTACGAACAAAGAAATGTTTAAAAAGTATGATATAATGTTAATATAAATATAAATGTTAAAAGACTTTGACAAACTTCCAAAGACTTTTGGTAGATTTGTTAAGTAGTAGTTTTATATAATTGTAAGTGAAAGAAGGGATGATTATGGCATTAGGCCAAAATATTTTAAACTCGCGAAAGAAAAATGGTCTTTCACAAGAACAATTAGGAGAAAAAGTAAATGTTACAAGACAAACTATTTCTAATTGGGAGCTTGAGGAAACTGCTCCAAATCCAGAACAATTAAAATTATTATCAAAAGCATTAAATGTTAGTGTTGATGATTTAATTGATAACGATTTACAAAATGTTGTTTTATCAAAAATTAAAATGACAGAAAAACAAACAAGAACAATAAAGAAAATACTTAAAGGATTTTTAATAGGATTTATTACTTTTTTAGTTATTGATATTATTGCTTTTATAATATGTTTCTTTGGACACTATGGACCTTTTGAAGAAAACAAATCTGAGAGTGGTGTTTCATATGTTATAAAGGAGAACGTTTAGTATATGAATAAAGTATTGAGTATTATTAAAGCTTTAAATCCTTTTAGTAATAAAAAAGTAGATAATAAAATAATTTATACATTAAAAATATTATTGTCTGCATTTATAGTGTATTTTGCTAGTTTAATTATTGCAGAAGGGATTATTATAGGTGGTTCATATTTATTTGGATACAATGCTACTGACAAACAAATGCCTTATGATATTATGCTATTATGTACATTTTATGGTTATTTAATTACTATATTATTATTTATGTTATTTACAAAAAAAATAAACAAAATTGAATTAAATAAAATAGGATTAGATAAAAATATTAAAACTTTTTTAAAAGGAATATTAATTGGAATAGTATCATTATCATTAATAATAATTCCGTTATTAATGTGTGGTGCAATTAAATTTAATGGAATGAATAATAATATTGATTGGTTGTTTTTTGTATTATATTTATTTGGATATTTAATTCAAAGTTTTATGGAAGAGTTAATATGTAGAGGATATTTATTACATAGATTAAAAGAAAAAATACCTGTTGTATTAGCTATTACTATAAGTGTATTATTCTTTTCAGTAGGTCATTTTAATAAGATGTTTGTTGATGGTACATTGATAGGCATTATAGGAATAATTAATCTATTATTAATTAGTTTAATATTTGTTGTCATTACATTAAAAAACAAAAATATTTATGGTGCGACAGGATTTCACTTTATTTGGAACTTTGCATTATTTAATGTTATTGGTCTAAATTTGAGTGGTATTGAAACATCTAATTCTATTTTTCAAATGGAAGTAGTTAATAAATTCTTAACTGGATATAGCTATGGAATTGAGTCAAGTTTTATAACAACTATTATACTTATAATTATATTATTATTAATAAAGAGAAATGTAAAAATATAATAATCGGAAGATTAAGATATTCCGATTCTAGGACTACAACTAGGACTACAAGATTAAAATAGTTTAATCTTGTTTAAAAAAGTTTAAAAATTTGTAGTCCTAAAAATTGCATTTTTATTATAATATTCGGAAAATAGTAATCTTGCGATTAATCTAAACTATAGAAAAGTATGGTATAATTATAGAGGTGATAAAATGAAAAAATTAAATTCAAATCATTTAAAGCTAATCGCAATAATTGCGATGACAATAGATCATTTAACTTGGTTAGCATTTCCAGGATGTCAAAAAATATGGTATGTAATACTACTTCATATTGTTGGAAGATTAACGGCTCCAATAATGTGGTTTTTCATTGTAGAAGGGTATAATCATACTCATAATTTAAAAAAATATTTAACAAGATTATTTTTATTTGCATTTGTTTCTCATTTTGCTTTCTGTTTAGCGTTTGGTATACCGTTTATACCTAACTCTATATTTAATGGAACAAGTGTTATGTGGTCTCTTGCTTGGGCAGTAGTACTTCTTGCTATATTTGATAGTAAAATAAATGAAAAACTAAAAATATTATTAATGATTTTAATATTCTTAATAACATTTCCATCAGATTGGAGTTGTATAGCTGTATTTTCAATAATATTTATGAATAAATATAGAGGTAATTTTAAAAAACAAATGATAATGATGATGCTTGGAACATTAATGTATGCAACTGTTTATTTTATTTTCTTAGATAAAGTATATGGATTGTTGCAATTGTTTACTTGTTTAACTATTCCAGTATTATATTTATATAATGGAGAAAGAGGAAAATTAAATTTAAAATATTTGTTCTATATATATTATCCATTACATTTAATAGTTATAGGAATTATAAGATTAGTAATATATGGAAATATACCAATAATTTTTAAATAATGATTGCTCGGAAGATTAAGATATTAGGAACAAAAGTTCCTTTTTTTTGTGTTATAATATAGATATATTAATAGTGATTTGCTAATAAAGAAACCTAAAGTTGCGAAGAAAATTACAGTTGCAAATTGTAGTTGGTAGAAAAACTTTGAGTGCTACCACATAATAGAGTTATACATTGGGAGGTGTATAATATGTTTTTTGGAGAGAATCTTCAAATATTAAGAAAAAGAGATAATTTATCACAAGAAGATCTTGCAGATAAATTACAAGTTTCAAGACAAGCAGTTAGTAAATGGGAAAGTGGTACTGGATTTCCTGAAACTGAAAAAATAATAGCTATTTGTGAAGTATTTAAATGTAGTATGGATGAATTAGTTAAAGGTAAAATATCATTAGATGTTAAATCTGAAAAAGAAGAATATGAAAGAATAATGAATAAACAAATATATGGTTCTATGTTAGGTGTAGCTATTATTTTGTTAGGTGTAACTATAATGATGATTTTAATGGGTTTAGCTCCAGCTGGTGAATTAGAAGAAAGATATTCAATGTTTGGTATAATATCTATTTTAATTGCTGTAGCAGTCGCAGTACCAACATTTATAATCACAGGAAATGAAGCGGAAAACTTTAAAAAAAATAATACTAAAATTACAAATATGTATACTGATAAAGAATTAGAAAATATAAAAAGAAAATCAACAATTATTAAAGCTATTGGAATTTTTATTATATTAGTAGGTACAATAATTATGTTTTCAACAATGGCTCTTAATATTTTTGGAGAAAGAACACAATTATCAGTTGCTTGTTTATTAGGATGCATAACAATAGCTATTCCATTTTTAATATATGCTGGTCAAAATGAAGAAAAAGTTGATATTGAAAAATATAATTTAGGCCAAACCAAAGAAGCTAAAAAGAATCAACAATTAATTGGAAAGATATGTGGAACTATAATGCTTGTCGCAACTATTATTTTCTTAATATGGAGTTTCACAACAAACATGTGGAATATTAGTTGGATTGTTTTTCCAATTGGTGGAATTCTATGTGGTATTGTTGGAACAATATTTGGAAACAAAGAATAAAAAAAGATTATAATTCAAACATTTATAATAGATAGTTGTTCGGACTATTAAGATATTAGGAACGAAAGTTCCTTTTATTTGTGGTATAATTATATTAGAGGGCGATAATATGAAATTGGATATGTTAAAAGAAAAACTAAATACTTTGTATTCTAAAGAAACTTGTTATCCTGAATGTAGAAATCAATGGAATGATAATAATAAAACATTAGGTCATTGTGCAATTGTAGCGTTATTAATAAATGATTATTTTGGTGGAAATATATGCAAGATAAAAGTGAATAATATTAGTCATTACTTTAATATTATAGAAAACGAAATTATTGATTTTACTTCTGAACAGTTTGAAAATAAAAGAATAGATTATGCCGATTATGATATTAAAACTAGAGAAGAAATTTTAAAAAATGAAGATACTAAAAGAAGATATGAAATATTAAAACTAAAAGTTAAGTTAAGTCTTATTGATGAAAAAATACATAATTGTAGAATATGTTTAGATATGGTTGAAAAATTTCCTAATAGTAAAACTGTATCTTTTGGAAAACAAAAAGATATTGTTATTCTTGGAGAAGCACCCGCTAATAATGGTTGGAGAAAAAGTGGGGTAGCATGGTATGATACAAATCATAAGTTATTACCATCAGGTGTTGTTTTACAAAAATTATTAAATTTAATTAACCTAACAATTGAAGATACTTTCTTTTTAGAGGCTATTAAGTGTTATCCTACTGATAGAAAATATTTGAATAAGTGTGGAATTAATTGTAAAAAATTCTTGTTTATGCAATTAGAAGAAATAAAACCTAAAGTTATATTATCGTTAGGTGATTCTGCTACTAAGACCATACTTGACTTTAAATACAAAAAATTTTCTGACGTTGTTGGAAAAACTTTTGATATAAAGGGTTTTAAAGTTATTCCTATATACCATCCGAGTCCAATATCTCCATTAAGTTATAAAGGGAATGAAGAAATATTTAAAAACCTAAATTTAGAAGATATTGGAGTGTTTAAAAAAGCAGTGTCATTGATATAATTGAATGATCGTAAGCGAGCTAACTGAATTTTAAAAAACTATGATATATTATTAATATAAGGTTGTGATAGTATGTTTAAAGAATTAACTGATGATCCATTTTATATAGAATATAAAAAATATGATAGATGTGTATTAGATTATTTCATAATAGAAAGCGATTTAGGTCATAAAGATGTTCTATTATATGCGATGAATAAAATAACAGAAAAAGATGATTATATAACGATAGACAAAGATAAGATGAAATATAATGAAATTAGTTCAAAAGATTTTTTTGAGTTACCAAAAGATTATGAAAAAGAAAGATGTAATATTGGTGATGGGTACAAAAGACCATATTGGTATTTATTTTTAGATCCACCTCATACTACAAATTATAAAATAGATGATTTTATAGAAATAAATAATATATTATTTCCAAAAGGAAAAGATTATTTAGAAATATATGATTGGAATGTTGATTGGTCAAATTATTTTGAAGATGGACTAGAATGGTGGGGTGCAGCAGCAATATCTATTTACGATAAAATGTTAGATAGATATATAATAATACTTGCATCATCAACAGATTAATAGTTTGAAATATTTTGAGATTGCGATAAGTATAAGACGGATAAAAATCCGTTTTTGTATGGTATAATATTATACATGGATGTGATTATGATGGATGAATCTATAAAAATTGAAACAGAAAGATTAATACTTAGACAATTTAAAATTGAAGATGCGGATGATTTAGTTGAAGGATTGAATAATATAAATATAACTAAATGGATGAGTCATACCCCTTTCCCATATACTAAAAAAGATGCAATAGAATATATAAATAAATCTTTAAATGATAAATTATATAATTTTGCAATAGTTTTAAAAAAGGAAAATAAAGTTATAGGAGCCACACAGATAAGAAAAATAGATTTAGTACAAGGAACTGCTCATGGTGGAATATGGATTAATGAAAAGTATCATGGGTATGGATATGGTACCGAAGCTTGGGGTGCTAGAATAAAGTATGCATTTGAAGTATTAGGTTTGAGAAGATTGGAAAATGGTTTTTTTGAAGGAAACGAAAGTTCAAAAAAAATGCAGGAAAAATTTGGTTATAAAATTGAAGGAAAAAAGAGACAAAGATATAAATGCTTATCGACAGGTTTAATTGTTGATGAATATATTACTGGCTTATTAAAAGATGAATGGATTCATTAATTAGTTCATAAGATTAAGATATTCCTGTACTATAAAACAGATGTAAAAATCTGTTTTTGTTATGATATAATTTTATATAGAGGTTGATATTATGATAAAAGCATTATGTGCAAATCGAGAATATAATGATAATTTAAAAAAGTATGATAAAAAAGATGGAATGCTTGCTATATTATTATTTGTAATTATTATAATAATGTATGCTTCAGTAGGAATCTTATATAAGAATAATAGTTTTATAAAAGATAATATTAAAATAATTGGATGTTTATTTAATTTATTATTAATAATCGTTACTATTTTATTTGTTAAATTAAGAAAACAGCGATTAGAAACTATTGGTTTAAAAGGTAGATGGAAATTAAGCATTATTCTTGGTGGCATATTATCTTTATTTTATTTTTATTGTAATTGTTTAGATCATTTAATTAATGGAGAAAAATTAATATCAATTACAAGTATATTATTTTTGATGATATATTTTTTATTAGTATCTGTATGTGAAGAATTAGTATTTAGAGGTTATATAGGTACAAGATTAAATGGTTTAATTAAGAATAAATATATTGTAATAATTGTTACCGGAATATTATTTGTTGTTATGCATTTTCCATATAGGATGATCGCAGCTAATATGTCATTAACTGATTTTGATATTGGATGGCTTATAAATTTATTTATATTTCATTTGATAATGAATTTTATTTATATGAAAACAAATTCAATATATGGATCAATTATTCCACATTGGATTTCTGATTTAGCATATGAAATAGTTTCAAAGTAATAGCTCGTCATATTAAGATATTCCCGTACATTAAGATGAGAAATAATCTCATCTTTTTTTAGTAATATTACGATGTAATTAAAAAATAGAAAAGTATGATATAATGAATATAGGCGGTGATAAATATGAATACAAAATATGAATTTTTTATAGCAGGTAAAACTAGAAATAAAGATAATATTTTAAGAATATGTGATATTTTTGATAAATATAATGTTTCTTATTATTGCTTTTTAAAAAATGATGATACTATGAATAGTTATGGAGAAGATGGTCAAACTGAAGAAGAAAAAATGAAAGCTTTTGAAAGTCTTGGATTAAAAAGTGATATTGTTTTAAATATATTTAAACAAGATTTAGATAACGAAAAAGCGTGTAAAAATTTATTGTTAGTTTTACCAGCAGGGAAATCAGGACATATTGAATCTGGAATAGCATATGGTATGGGTAAAAAATGTTATGCAATAGGTGAGTTTGATGCGACTGATTCGCTTTATAATATATTTGAAACTATATTCGAAAACGAACACCAATTAGAAGAATTTTTAAAAAACTATAATAAATAAAAAAGCCTTAGAAATAAGGCTTTTAAACTACTTTGATACTGATAGAACTTGTTTAAAGTGATCCCCCTAAAGGAACCTTATGGTTCCATTTTTTTTACACTAGTTATTAAAAAATGTTGTTTTAAATTGAAAAAATATTTCTTATATGATAATTATAATGGATGATTAATTATAAAAACAGTCTTATGACTGTTTTTATGATATAATCATTATAATAGTATAAAGAAAAAGGAGAATAAGTATGAAGATTTTAACGATTATGGGAACACCTCATAAAGGTAATACAAGAGCGATAGTAAATTTATTTATAAAAGAATTTGAAAATGATAATAATGAATTTGATGAAATAGTTCTTCCAATAGATTTTAATAAACCATGTATGGGATGCGCAAATTGTATATTAAATGGGGAAGATAAATGTCCTCATTATAGTGATATAAATCCTATAGTAGAAAAAATAGAAAATGCAGATTTAATAATACTAGGTACACCAGTATTTGTAGGATCATGTACTGGCTCATTAAAACTATTTTTAGATCATTTAGCATACATGTGGCTTGTTCATAGACCAAAAGAAAGTATGTTTAATAAAGTAGGTTTAATAGTAACTTCCGCAGGAGGATCTGGAGTAAAACAAACAACTAAGTTATTAAAAAATAATTTATTCTACTGGGGAGTTCCTCAAATATTTAATTATGGTGTTACTACTATGAAAATGGGTGGTAATTATTCTGAATATAAGAATAAAGATAAAATAATTAAACAAGTAAAAAAGAAAGCGAAAGAAGTTAGTAAAGCATTAAAAAATCGAAAAGTAGGTTTTAAAACTAAATTCTTTTTCAATATATTTAAAATGACACAAAAAAACGGATGGAATAAAACTGATGTAGATTATTGGAAAGAAAAAGGCTGGTTAAATGGGAAAAAGCCATATTAAAGTCTTGAAAAAAATTAAAAAATATGATATATTTGTAAACGAATGAGGGAGTAGTTAGCATAGAAATATGTAACGAAGTCAACATCCTGATAGTTAATATCTGGCTTTGTTTTAAATAATGAGACTTATTTGCCATAAGGCAAATTGGGTCTCATTTTTTTATTACTAACTCATTAATAAAATATATATAGGAGGATTTATGAATAGATTAATTGAACTTAAAAATGTTCGAAAAACATATGTTATTGGAGAACAAGAGTATAATGCTTTAGATGGAATAAATCTAAGCATTGATCAAGGTGAGTTTGTAGTTATACTAGGACCTTCTGGTGCGGGTAAATCTACATTACTTAATTTACTTGGAGGTATGGATAAACCAACATCTGGAGAAATATATGTAGGTGAAAATAATATTGCTAAATATAGTGAAAAAGAATTAACTAGATATAGAGCAAATGATGTAGGATTCATATTCCAATTTTATAACATTATGCCTACTTTAACAGTAGAAGAAAATGTTAATTTAATAAAAGATGTTACTAATACTTCTAAAGATTCTAAAGAGGTATTAAAAAGTGTAGGATTACTAAGACATGCGAGCAAGTTTCCTCAAGAACTATCTGGAGGTGAACAACAAAGAGTATCTATCGCAAGAGCGATAATGAAAAATCCTAAAATACTATTATGTGATGAACCAACTGGTGCATTAGATTCTAAAACAGGAGTAGATGTATTAAAACTACTAAAGAAACAAAGTGATGAAGATACTACTGTTATTATAGTTACTCATAATTCATTATTTAAAGAAATTGCGGATAAAGTAATATATATTAAGAATGGATTAATAGATAAAGTAGATGTTAATAAAAAACCAAAAGATATAGATGAGGTTAAGTGGTAATATGTTAAAAAGAAAGATGTTTCGTGACATTAAGAAAAACTTATCACAATTCATCACTATATTCTTAATGGTCATGATAGGAATAATGGTTTATACAACTATGCTTTCTTATTCAGGTGCGATGCAAAAAACAGGAGATACTTATTATAAAAAGAACAATCTTTTTGATGTAGAAGTATTCTCTGAAAATTTTACAAAAGATGATTTAAATGTTATTAAAAAGATTGATAATGTAAAAGATGCTGAAAGAAAGTTAACAGTTAAAGGTACAAATAAAGATAATACTTTAGAGATAAACTTTATTGAATCAAATAATATTTCTAAATTTTATATAATTAAAGGAGAAAAATTTGATGTCAATAAAAAAGGTGTATGGATAGATAGTGAATATGCTAAAAATAATAATATTAAACTAGGAGATACTATTAGTATTAAATATGAATCTTTAAAACTAAAAGAAAAAGTATTAGGATTAGTTAATACTCCTGATCATGTGTATTCTCTAAAAGATTCATCTGCATTAATGCCAGATAAAAAGACATTTGGATATGTATATTTATCTGTTAATGAAATAACTGAAGATTATATTAAATCTTTAGTTATGAAAGAAACTGGTATAAAAGATGAAAATGCATTTAATTATGTTATGCCTAATTTTAATTATAAAGATTATTATGTATTTAATGAAATAATGATTGATTTAGATAAAACTGATTCTAAAACAGTTAATAAAACTATTAATAAAATAGAAGATAATGTAGAAAATGTACTTGCGGTTACTAAAAGAGAAGATAATTCATCAGTTGCGTTCTATCAAGGTGAAATTAATGAAGGACAAGATTATGTAGGAATATTTTCTGGATTATTTATATTTATAGCGTTATTATCTGTTGTTACTACTATGACTAGAGTAGTTAAAAAACAAAGAATACAAATAGGAACTTTAAAAGCATTAGGTTTTAAAGATTTTAAAATATTAATGCATTATATAGGATATGGTTTTTGGATTACTTTAGCAGGTATAGTGGCAGGTATATTAGTAGGTCATTATGGATTAACTAATGTAGTATTAAATATGCAAATGAGTTATTTTGAAATGCCATTCTTAGAATCATTTATTGATCCAAGTACATTTACTGTATCAGCATTATTATTAGTATTAGTTTCTATTATTACATTCTTAACAGGTAGAAATATATTAAAGAAAAATGCTGCAGAAACTCTAAGAAATGAAATACCTCAAGTTAAAAGTAAAAGTATTAATATTACTAGAAAAGATATATTTAATAAATTTAGTTTTTCTACTAAATGGAATATTAGAGATATATTAAGAAATAAAGCTAGAACATTTATGGGTATAGTAGGTATAACAGGATGTTCTTTATTAATAGTAGTATCAATGGGAATGATTGATTCATTTAATAACTTTATAGATATGCAGTTTACTAAGTTATATAATTTTGATTATAAACTAACTCTAAGTCAAAATATAACAGATTCTGAATATGATAAATTAATTAAAAAATATGATAAGTCATCTTCATCAATAGGAATAGAAATTAAAAATAAAGATGAAAGAATTACAACAAGCGCAAATGTTATAGATTCTGGTAATTATTTAAGATATATTAATGAAAAAGATGAATTTATAAAAATAGATTCAAATAAAGGAATATACTTAACTAGATTACTTGCAGAAAAAAATAATATAAAAGTTGGAGATAAAATTAAGTGGCATATTTTTGGTAGTAATAAATACTATGAATCTAAAGTAGTTGGATTAAATAAAGATCCTCAAATTCAAAATATGACTATGACTAGAGAATACTATGAATCATTAGGATTAACATATAAAGCAGATTATTTATATACTAATGATGATCTATCTAAAACAGATTCTATTAAAGGAGTAGAGTATATTCAAGGAAATGAATCTTTAAAAGAAAACTTAGATGATATGATGTCTATGGTTACTGATTTAATAGTATTAATTGTATTCTTAGCGGTAGTACTAGGTGCAGTTATCATATATAATATGGGAGTGTTATCATATGGAGAAAAAGAATATCAGTTTGCTACTTTAAAAGTATTAGGTTTTGATAATAAGAGAATTAAAAAGATATTTATAAAACAAAATATATGGATATCTATAGTGTCTGCTATTTTAGGTATGCCATGTGGATATTATATAACTGATTATGTATTTACTATGATCTCAGATAGAGATTATGACTTTGGTGCAACTATAACAATAAATACATATATAATTAGTTTTGTTGTAACAGTACTATGTTCTTATTTAGTATCATTATTCTTAGCAAGAAGAATAAAGAAAATAGATATGGTTACAAGTTTAAAAGGAAATGAATAATATGAAAACAGAAAAGAATATATTGATTGCGTTTTTATTAAATATTACATTTTCTATACTTGAATTCTTTGGAGGGTTGTTTACTAATTCAGTAGCAATTCTCTCTGATTCAGTTCATGATTTAGGTGATGCTATTTCTATTGGTATTTCATATTTTATGGAAAGAAAAAGTAAAAAAGAAGCAGATAATAAGTATACA
>Ga0129307_1001494_pt1 | contig 24328 bp, 25 predicted proteins | sample P1105metagenome_FD_94437 | JGI IMG/M metagenome (GOLD analysis project Ga0129307, IMG submission 94437) | Capybara group fecal microbial communities from Wisconsin, USA - P1105 metagenome | ecosystem: Host-associated > Mammals > Digestive system > Large intestine > Fecal | place: USA: Wisconsin...
ATATGAATTCCGAGGTCACCCGTTCCGCACCCTCGAAGAAGTGGATGCAAAGCAAGGTATGGACCGCCGCCGTAAAACGAACGCTGACTTTCATAATCCACAATTTAACAATTGTTGCCTGCGTTCACGCGTGCCTTGGCCTATTTGTAGAACATTCCCGCCGTCATGTCCAGGTAGTTTTCGCCGGAGTAGTTCGCGAATTCCTGCTTCATGGCGCTCTTGAATGCCGCCGGGTTCACGTTCTTGAGGGCAATATTCTTCATCACCTTCAGGTACTGGATTTTAGCACGGGCATCTTCCAGATTTTCCACCGTGTAGTGTGACGTGAGAATCAGGGAAATTCCGCGGTCGATGTAATCCGTGAGCTGCGCGATGATGGCATCGGCGTGCTTGCTCCCCGCCACGATGGAATGGACGTCGTGGCCCATCATGTGGGTGTAGACAACGTTGATTTCGGGAAACTCGATATCGAATGCCTCCTGGGTTGCGACAATGCGCATGTCGATGCCCGCGAGATTCAAAGTCTCGCCTTCGATAAAGTCCGTCGTCGCGTAGATGGAACAGTCGAACGCATCGCCAAAAGCCGCCGTGAAATTCTTGACCAGGGCCGCACCTCCCCCGTTATGGTTGTAATCGTCGGCATGGCGGGTGCTGTAAACGGGAGCACCCTTCATGAAGGTCGCGCCCGCGCCATGGTAGGCAATCACCGTGCCCACGAATTCAACCGAAAGGCCCTTGATGTAGGCCTCCAGTTCCTTGATGTTGTCGAAGAAACAGGGGGCTTCGACCATGAACATCTTGCCGCCCTTTTCCAGCAAGAAACATTCGTCGGTTATCAGGTCGTTTGTCTTATAGGCGTGCAGCTTGACCGCCCCGAAATCGTAGACTTCCACGACGCCCTTGCCAAGTTTTACGGTCTTGAAGTTGTTCTTTTCCATTTTGAATCTCCTTGGGCCAAGCCCGTTTTTGTTTGATTTTAAGTAGTTGTTCTTTAATTGTTACAACACAAAATATATCCAATTATCGTTGTAATGTCAATAGAACAACTAGAAATTTAAAGTAAAAATTTGGTTACAAAAAAAACAAGGGTTAGTTAGAGCTTTCGGACGTTTATTCCACCGAGAATGTCGCCTTCACGTTCCCTTTTCCGAGGATCTGCTGGAGGCGTTTCTTGTTCACGTTGTCGATACGGGCCAGGCGCGTGAAGTTCCAGGAGTTCTTGTCGTAGTAGATGGTGATGGAATTGCCTTGGTAAAGGATGATGTCGCCCGCGTCGGTGTCGATTTGCTTGTCGTTACGCGGAAAACTGCGCGGCAGGTCGGCCACCTTCTCGAAACTGCCGTAGTCGTGCATGTCGAGCGTGAGGTCGCCCTGCGCAAGGAATTCGGCGAAGGCCTTGGCGGAGGAATTTTCTTCGAGCGTCGCCGTGAAGGCGGTGTCGTTCACATGGATTTTGAGTTTCACGGTAGCCTCCCCCATTTTTGTTGATGTACTGGCGGACGATTTCGGCGTCTGGGCTTCAGGTTGCGTCGGCTTGACAGACGAAGCCGCATCAGCAGAGCATGCAGCGAACAGCAATAAAACGACGATGTAAAGGATATGTATCTTCATAAAAAACTCTAAATAAAGTTTAATCCGATAATTAAAAGGCGATTCCCGGTCAAGCCGGGAATGACATCCTTGTAGGTCTCGCCTCCAGCAAATTTACTTCAAATTCGCTTTGAAAAATTCGCCAAGCTTTTCGAAGGGGATGACGTTCTGGTTGTCGTAGAGATCCACGTGGGAGGCTCCGGGGATGACGAGGATTTCCTTGTTGCCGACAGTCTTGCTCCAGTTCTTGCCGGCGTCGAGTTTTGCGGGAACGTTCGCCTTCTTGCTACTTCACCCACTTGTCCACTTCTTTCTGAGCCTTTTCGCGTTCGTTCTGGGCCACGTGTCCGTAAATGGCGAGTCCCGCCGTCACGTTCGCGCCGGTCACCTTCTTGAGGCGCTGCACGCCCGAAAGCCCGCTGCCTTCGTGCGTCACGAACGGGTGAATCGTCTTGCCTTTCAGATTGTACTTCTCGAAGAAAGTGAACATCGGCATGGGCATCTCGCCCCACCACACCGGGTAACCGACGTAAATCTCGTCGAAGTCTTCGGGGTTCACATTCACCGGCTTGATGGCCGGACGCGCGTCCTGTGCAAGTTCCTTCTTTGCCACATTGATGCAGTCGTCGTATTTCTTCGGGTATTCTTTCGCGGGTTCCACATGCAAGAGCGTGCCGCCCGTCTTTTTCGCGATCATCTCGGCAATAATCTCGGTATTGCCCTTGGTGATTGTCCCGACGGAATAGTTTTCGCCGGCGCGGGAATAGTAAACGACGAGGATTTTCTTTTCTGCAGCCATGGTGACCCCCAGAAGAAGTGTTAAAAGAATCAAGGTAAGTTTTTTCATAGTGTTTAATATAAATATAGAGTTCAAAATCTATTTTACAATTCCTTCTGCTCACTTGGATTTTGCATTTTGATGACCTTTGCTGGCACGCCTCCAACGACCGCATAATCAGGAACATCGTGCGTTACCACTGCACCTGCCGCAACTACTGCATACGCGCCAATGGTCACTCCCGGGCATACAGTTACCCCCATGCCAAGCCATGCGTTCTTTTTGATGGTCACTTTTCCGTAGGTGTATTTCGTGTGGCGTTCGTTAAAATCGTGGTTGATTGTAGCAATACGGCAACCTGGTGCAACAGATACGCCGTCTTCAAACTCAATGCCACCGCTTGCAGATAAAATAGCAGAATGATTGATGAACACGTTCTTCCCGAATTTCACGCGGTTTCCAAAGTCGCAAATAAACGGTGTTAAAATGCGAATGTCCTCTAAAGATCGTCCGAATAATTCCTCCAGGTATTTTACATAACTTGGGTCGTCTGGGAGCGTTGCATTTGCACGTGCACAAAGCGTGCGTGCACGAATCATTTCGGCACTTGCTTCCTTGAAATACGGCTCTGTTGCAAATGTAGGGCCGCCTTTGTCCATCAGTTCATAAACATAGCCTTGCTGGTAAGTTTTAGTTTCATTCTGTTCCATATAATCATCTCTTGTTTTACACGAATATACATTACAAAATCATGAAAAACTTTCACTTTTTGCCTAATTTGTTTCACAAATTGCGTAAAGTCTTTAATATGTACTCGCTTTTGAATGCGTAAAAAGCCACACGCCGTTTATTTTTTCTAAAGTCATATTTTGCTGTAAACGCCAGGTATGGCGGCCACCGCCATAAACCGCTGCGTTCACGCGGGATTTCCCGACAAGAGTCGCATGGTTTCCGTCAATTTTCACGTTTATTTCGTCGTGATCAGCCGTGTAATAATTTAATGTTCCGTCTTGAACGGCAGCAATAAATTCTGCACGGTTCATGCGACTCCCTGTCATGTGCATCAAGACGAAATTTTCTGCATGGGTGTGTTTTATGCCTGAAGCGTCTTTTGCTATGAGGATTTTCCACATTTCGCGGTAAAGGTTTTGGAGTTCTGTCACCTCATCGGTTTTTGCCGCTCCATTCGCAAGCGAAAAACGCAATTTTCCGCCAGCTGCACCGAGCGACTTTTTTAAGCCTGTAGGATTTTCAATATGCCCCAGTTTAACATAGCCCGAAGTGTGTTCTGCATCTGCATAGAATATAACGAGCGAAATACTATTATAAAGCATAATATCGCCCGCGAAAATCTTGTCTACTTCTGAAGCCTTTGATGAAATTTTAGAATCGAGCCGTGCATAATATTCATTGTTTGCCGCATACTCTTCCATTTTGACTGACTTTGGAAATAGTGCTGCTACCGCTTGGGCAATTCCGCTGTTTTCAAAAAAAGCATTGTATTTATCATTTCCGATTTCAATTTGGACTTGCATTTTACTCTCCTTAGCACCTACAATTACTGTAAACAACATAATTAACAAACAAAGTAATTTTAACTTGTAATCCAAATTTCTTCCCTCGGTATGTTGCTTTCTTTGATACCAAAACAGTTAAATACTTTCCACAATTCTTTGGATTTCGCTTTCACAATATGCGGCACTACTCCCGTGAATTGCGATGCCAGCCATAACGTTTGCTTTTGGACAAAGCTTTTGGATGTCTTTTACGCTATGTCCAAGGCCGCTTCCCTCGTGCGTGCTGAATGGGATAATCTTCTTTCCCGAAAAATCGTGATTTTCAAGGAACGTCCAAAGCGGCATGGGAAATGTCCCCCACCAAATGGGGTAGCCCACGATAATGTTGTCGTAAGGCGAAACATCAATGTCCCCTATGTATGCGGGGCGTGCGTCCGCTTTGAGCTCCGCTTTAGCCTCTTCGGTGCATTTGGTGTAATTCAACGAATACTCTTTTTGCGGCTTCACTTGGAACATATCCACGGAATCTGCACCTTGGGTTTGTCGAAGGGTTGCGGCAATTTTTTCTGCCACCACAAGGCAGTTCCCTTTTTCGAGGTTTACGATGTTTCCAGAGACATAGTTTGCTCCCGGGCGTGAATAGAAAAGAATCAAAGTCTTAGACATAATTTCTCCGCGATTTTTCGCTAGCTGATTTACGTTTTTATTTGTAATTACAATTATACCTTTATTTTTGAACAAAAAATTTCACTTTTTACTGGAATTGTTTCACATATTGCGTAAATCATTTTTATATTTGATTTATGCTGCAAAAGAATTCTAGTTTTTCACAACAACCACCATTCATTTTTTCCGAAAATTTTTCAGACATCATCCGACCCGATTTAAAAAATTGGTGTTTGCATTTGGTGTGTTTAAATGGCACAGGCGGATTCATATACAACGGAACGCTTTATGTAGTCAAGAAAAACGATATAGTGATAGCCCCGCATATCGAACGCATTACAGAAGTTAAGGCAGGCAAGCATCTGAAAGTTTCGCTTGTTCTTGGGGATTTGCGGTTCATCAATTCGCAACTCCCCGAAAATCACTATGGAATTAAAGGCGAGCACAGCTTACATAACGAGCCTATCATTCACGGGAAAAAAAGAGAAGTCTCACGCATTAGGCTTGATTTTTTGAACATTTTCCATAGGCTTCAAGACAAAGAAAACTTTTATTACAAGGAATCTCTGGGGGCGGCAAGCCTGCAAATGAATTACGACTTGTTCGAAGCTCATAGGCGAAGGGATTTAGAAGAAGACATCAAAAGTGGCATCCCGCAAGGTGCGGCCTCCGTTGTCAAGAATCTTACCCAAATTCTTGAACGCGGGGACGCCTTGACGCACCGCGACGTGACGTACTATGCAAAATGCTTGAATGTTTCGCCAAAATACCTTTCAGAAACCGTCCGTAGGCTTACAGGCAAATCCGTCACATATTTAATCAACCGTTACACAGGGCCAATTATTTCAAAACTTTTGAAAAACGAGAAACTCTCCGTTTCACAAATCGCCTACCGTATGGAATTTTCAAGTGTGTCTTACTTTAGTCGCTACACAAAGCGGGTACTAGGCGTAAACCCAGCCGAATTCAGGCGGAAATTGTAAAATTTTTCCCACCATTGCAACTTAAAACGCTGATTCGTTGATTTCGGCTTCGGAGAAGAGAACCGCTTTGCCGGAGATGAGTAGGTTCTTGCCTTTCGCCTTGCAGTAAAGCGTCCCGCCCCGCGCTGAAGCCTGGTAGGCGACAATTTCCGTTTTCTGCAGTTTTTGCATCCAATAGGGCGCGATATGGCAGTGGCCCGAACCGCAAACGGGGTCCTCGTTAATGGCGATTTTGGGCGCGAATGACCTGGAAACGCAATCCGCTTTCGCATCGCCCCTTGCCGTAATGTGCAAAAGAGTCCCGGGCAATGATATAATTTTGTCTGTAACTGGCGAATACTTTTTGACGAACTCCGCGGAATCCATGACGCAAAGCAGGTCCCGCCCCATGAAGGCCTCCAGGGGCCGCACGCCAAGGGCTGCAGTCATTTCGTCGGTGACGGGAACCGGCTTGAGGTCGTAGGCAGGGAACTCCATTTCGTAAAGGTCTCCGTTCTTGCGTACATACAAAGCGCCACTCATGGTGTTGAACGTCACGGCTGCAGCGCATTTTTCGTAGAAGTTGAGGACGACAAATGCTGTCGCGAGCGTGGCGTGGCCACAGAGGTCAATTTCCCTTGCCGGCGTGAACCAGCGCAAACGATAAGCGCCGCCTTCCTTGACAGCAAAGGCTGTTTCCGAAAGGTTGTTTTCGCGGGCGATGTTCTTCATCAGCTCTTCGCTCGGAAAGTTCTCTAGAACGCAGACCGCCGCAGGGTTCCCAGCAAAAGGTTTGTCCGTAAATGCGTCAACAATAAACTGTTTCATATCAAAAAATTCCCACGTTCGATTCTACGCTGAATGTAATAAAAATTGAGCGTGTGGGAGTGCCCTCCCGAATTTTTTAATATCGGTCTTTTTCGTTTTTTACGACGGTGTGATAATGGAGAAATTGAGCTTATAGGAACTCCTTTTGAGCGGAGATAAAACTAAATTTTACACCAAGCAAAGCATAAATTTATTCGGAAAAAAAATGAGCGATAAAAAAAAGACAATTGCCATCACAGGCGCCGCTGGGAACTTGGGCAGCATTCTAGCCAAAGGTCTAACAAGCGAACAAGTGGAGCTGCATCTTCTTTGGCATAAAAAGGAAGTGAGCAAAGAGTTACTTTCGAAGGAGAATGTGCAAGCCTACCCTATCGACTTGGGAAAGCCGGAGTCCTTGAAAACTGCGCTGACAGGCGTAGATACCATCGTTCATTTTGCAGGTGTGCTATTCCAAGGGAACCCCGAAAAATTCTTGCCGACAACAAACACGCAGTACTTTTCGAATCTGCTGAAAGTCGCCAACGAAGCCCATGTCCGACGCGTCATTCTCATCAGTTTTCCGCATGTAGAAGGCGAGACGACACCGCAAGCGAAAGCAATCGGTCGCCTTGATGGGACACCGAATTCGATGCACGCGAAAACGCGCCTAGAAGAAGAACGATTGCTAATGAAAGAGGAACGGTTGGAAAAAATCATACTCCGTCTCGGCATGGTTTACGGCAAAGGCATTTTGATGATCGATGCCGCACATTGGTTTTCCAAGCATTGGTTGCTCGGCATTTGGAAACAACCGAACTACATTCACCTCATTTCTACGGAAGATTACGTCGCGGCGACGAAAGCGGCCATATTCTCTGAAACAGCATCGGGAATCTATCACGTCGGTGACGACGGCATCCAGACCTTGAAGGAATTCTTGGATGCAGCCGCAAAGCAATGGGGCACCCGAAAGCCTTGGGTAATGCCCTTGTGGATGATACGCACTGCAGCATGGATTTTTGAAAAGTTCTCCCTCCTAACAGGTTGCAGGGCCCCGCTCACACAGGACTTTATCACCATCGGGCTCGTTTCCTATTATGGCGATACCCGCAGAATGAAAGAGGACCTTCTCCCCACATTAAAATACCCCACATATAAAGACGGAATACAGACACTCTAAAATCGTTTCTCGCCCCTTCCCCTTATAAAGGTGATTCCGTAGCCGTGCTGAAAACTAAACGCTTTATACCAGGGCTTCTTCCTTTCAAGGCGGGATACAACAACGCAGCAACGCATTTTGTAGTTGTGATTGATGATGCAATAGAAAATAGCACTGAGGAATATTTAAGGGAACTCAAAAACGATTTTTTCAAATACAACGACAATCGTTACAATAGATATTGGCATTCCATAGGCCTCCCGCAATTGGACTTGCTTAAAGCCAGCGCCATCTACACCAAACTCTTGGAAAAGGATTATAAAGGAAAATCAAGAGATTACATAAAGCAATCACAAGAAATCGAAACCGCTATTCACGAAGCCAAGCACCAAGTAGATGGCATAGAACATCCTGAATTGACATTGAATTTTGATGCGGAATTTTCCGCTCATGTGACTTCAGCTATTTTTAGCCCATCTCCACACGTAGCTCTTTTGTCTGCAATTCAACGCATGGACAGGTTTGGAATTACTATTGGGGTTTCTACTACGAATCTTATTCCAATGACCAATTAAAAATCGACTTGACAAATCTTTATCGCAACTACCGAACGGTTCGTGCAAGAAAAGCTATAAGACAATGCGATTTATTTGGGGATGAAAAAGGCAGGCCAAAGCCTGCCCGTTAGATGTTTTTGCAAATCCGTCAGGGTTTGTAATCAGTCTTGGCGTCAGAAACAAAGCCCGCCGCCTCGGCACGGGCAAGTTTTGCCTTCAGGTCTGCATTTTCCGCAGCTAGCGCCTGCCGTTCCTTTTCGCCTTCGGCTCGGCCTTCTTCCTTGGCGTCTTCAAGCATGTCTCCCAGAGTCACGTTCGTGCCCTCCCTTGAGCGAAAGCTCTTGCGTAAAGAAACATCTTAAAATTATAAAAAAATTTCTAGCAATACCTTGTCCAGCCGCGGCAGTCATTTAGAGTCTGCCCAAATCCGGCAGGGCTATCACAGTTTTCCCGAACGGGCGGCGGCGATTTCGGCTTCGATTTCCGCTTCGGACATTCCGGCGGCACCACTTTCAGCAGCTTGTCTTCTCAACGCCTGAAAAGCCATCCAGCCAGGATTCGCATCGTAGGTTGCGCGGGGTTCGCGGACTTCGAAGGGGATTCCCCGCTCGGTGACCACCCGCTTGAAGAACACGCGGATTGCGGTCGGCACGTCCATGCCCAGGTTTTCCAAAATCTTTGCGGCCTCGTTCTTGAGGTCTTCATCAACCCGAATTTGCATTACAGTTGTAGCCATAATATAATCCTCACAACTACAAATATATATTATTCCACCACAAAACGCAACAATAAAACATCATAAAAAGTACAATCTTTGGATTTTTATTTCAACAATCGTTGGATATTCGTATAAAGCCTCCCCAACTTGGGAAATAAGGCATATTGGAGAAGTTGGACTTATAGTGGGTCTTTTTGAGCGGAGATGAAATTGGATTTTTATCAGTATTTCAAGTTGGAACTGTTTTAGGAATTGACTTTATGTGAAAAAAAATGTATATTCTTATTAAGAAAGTTGGAAAACACACGCCTGATGGTGATTCAGGGTCGTAGAGAGGTTACCAACTTTCTTTTTTTATTTCCTATTTTTTGAATTTTATCGTGTCTTCATATTTATTTCAATTGACCGGAGACAAGACAGCAGGTTAATGGGACACGAGGGGCGTAATAGGTAAAGAATCTCTTTTAACAAAGTAAAACAGGCAAGCCGAAGCCCGCCCGTTAGATATCAATAACGTCTCTGTTACTTTTCGATAGAAAAAGTCGCCTTTACGTTCCCCGTGCCGAGAATTTCCTGTAGGCGTTTCTTGTTCACATTGTCAATGCGGGCAAGGCGCGTAAAGTTCCAAGAATTCTTGTCGTAGTAGATGGTGATGGAATTGCCCTGGTAAAGGATGATGTCGCCCGCGTCGGTATCGATTTGTGTATCGTTGCGCGGGAAACTGCGCGGCAGGTCGGCCACCTTCTCGAAACTGCCGTAGTCGTGCATATCGAGCGAGAGGTCGCCTTGGGCCAAAAATTCGGCGAAGGCCTTGGCGGAGGAATTTTCTTCGAGCGTCGCCGTGAAAGTGGTATCGTTCACATGGATTTTGAGTTTCACGGGAGCCTCCGTTTGGGCGGATGAATTGGCGGACGATTTCGGCGTCTGGGTTTCGGGTTGCGTCGAATGGCTCGCGGCATCGCTGCAGGCCACGAGAAAGAACAACGCTATAAGGACAATGTTTCGCATATACACAATATAAATAATTGGGCTTGCGTTTCGATAACGAAGAATTAAATATGTTTAATGTAAGAATCGTAATTGCTATTTTTAGAGTAAGTCCAACAACCCCTTTACGAGGCTTATGACTACAATTCTCGGAATGGTTTTCAATATTCTTGGAAGCCTTTGCGTCCTTCTTTTCGGGATGAAACTCCTTAGCGACGGCATTCAGAAATCCGCCGGCGAAAAACTGCAAAAAGCACTCTCCTTCATGACCCGCAACCGATTCTTCGGTCTGTTTACCGGTTGCGCCCTGACCATGCTCATCCAGTCGTCGGGTGCAACGACGGTGATGGTGGTCTCCTTCGTGAATGCGAGCCTGCTCACCCTAGAACAGTCCGTGGCGGTCATTTTCGGCGCAAACATCGGTACCACGATTACCGCCTGGATTGTGGCCCTGTTCGGGTTCGATTTCAAGATTTCCGCCCTGGCAGTGCCGATTTTCGGCATCGGCTACCTGCTGACTGTGCTCAAGAAATTCAGGAAAGAAAATCTCGGGCACGCCGTCATGGGATTTTCCCTGATGTTTGTTGCGCTGGGGTGGCTTTCCGAAGCGGTTTCGCTGAACGCGGAAAACATGTCCTTCCTGGGGCGAGTCCAGGATTTGGGATTCTGGAGTTTCCCCATCGCGGTCGCTATCGGCATCGCCGTAACGGCGCTCATCCATTCGTCTTCCGCCATGACGGCAATCGTCATCACCATGGCGTACAACGGGCTTTTGACCTGGGAATTTTCTGCAGCACTTGTCATCGGGAGCAACATCGGCTCCACGGTGGATTCCATCATGGCGGCCTTCGGTTCAAAGGACAACGCGCGACGCACGGCCCTGGTCCACGTGATTTTCAATAGCGTCACAGCCGTACTCGCCCTGGTGTTTTTGAAACAGCTTACCATAATCGTCGACTTTATTACTCCGGGTCGTGCCGAAGTTGCCATCACCTACCACATCGCCATGCTCCATACGATTTTCAACGTGGCCGGAACGGTCCTGTTCCTCCCCTTCACGACGCAGGTGGCAAGGCTTACGAAAAAAATCATCAAGGATTCCCCCGAAGATATCCCCGCCGTTTACACCTTCCCGTTCCCGGATCTTGCCGCCCACGAATCGGCGACCATCCCGCTGGTTTCGGTGCGGAAAGAAATCCAGAACATGGCCGACAACACGGTGGAAATGTTCACCCGCATCCAGAACGGCCTTGCCGGAGACCCGAAGGAATTTGTCGCGAGCCACTACGACTGGCTTGAAAAGGAAGAGGGCTACCTGGACCAGATGCAGGAGCAGTTGACATCGTACCTCTTGAAGTGTCAAAAACTGAACCTGCTTGAATTCCAGATGAACGACATCAACTCCATGCTCTCCATTGTCACGGAACTGGAAGCCCTCTCGGACGAGTGCCTTACCGTGGCCTTGTTCATCAAGCGCGTGGCCGAAAAGAATTTGTCTATACTTCCCGAAGACAGGGAACGGCTTTTCCCCTACATCGGGCTTGTACAGCAGTTGCTGAACCTTGTGCATAGCCACCTGGGCACGATGGACGGCGAACTTTCTGCCGAACAGTTTGCCACGGCCCGAGACCTGGAAGAGCGCATCGACAACGAACGGACAGCGCTCAAGAAGGTGGCGCGCAAACGACTCGAAGAAGGGAACAACGTCAAGGCGGAACTCCTTTATATCGACATCGTACGGAAAATCGAAAAGATGGGCGACAGCTGCTTTACCATGGCAAGGCTCATGGGAGAGCGCCGATCCTAGAGATATTCCCGCCTACTTTTTCTGTCAAGGGGTGAGTCTATTTTACTTCGCCTTGAATCCCAGCATCCGCATGGAGTTGAGAATCGCGATGACGGAGACGCCCACGTCGCCGAAGACAGCCATCCACATGTTGGCGATTCCTACGGCGCCAAGCACCAGTATGACCGCCTTCACGGAGAGGGCGAACACGATGTTCTGCCTCACGATGCGCATGGTCTTGCGTGCAAGGCGTACCGTTGCAGGAATTTTCCTGATGTCGTCGTCCATGATGACGACGTCTGCTGCCTCGATGGCCGCATCGCTCCCGAGGCTCCCCATGGCTATCCCGACATCCACACGGGAAAGCACCGGGGCGTCGTTGATGCCATCGCCCACAAAGGCCAGCATGTCGCCTTCGCGCCTTGCCCCAAGCAGGGTTTCGACGCGCTGCACCTTGTCTGCCGGCAAAAGTTCAGCATGGAACTCGTCTATGCCGAGCTCGCCCGCCACCGCCTCGGCAGAGCGCCTGTGGTCGCCGGTGAGCATCACGCATTTTTCGACACCGGCAAGCTTGAGCCCGCCGATGGCTTCAGCGCAGCCTTCCTTGACCGTATCCGAGATGACGATGGTCCCGAGAAAAACGCCCTCCTGGGCGACATAGATGACGGTCCCTGCGGACACCTGCGGCGTGAATTCGATTTTTTCGCCCTGCATCAGGCGCTCGTTCCCGAGCAGTGTCGGCTTGCCATCTACGGGAATGCGGATTCCCCTGCCCGGGATTTCTTCGGAAGCCCCCACGCGTGAAAGTTCCGGAGCTGCACCGGCGTGGGTATTGGCGTAAGCTTCCAGCACCGATTGCGCAATGGGGTGGTTCGAGCAGGATTCCCCGAGGGCTGCGATTTCCAATAGCTTGTCTGCATCTATTCTAGAGCCATTCCCACTCGCTTGTTCTGCAGGCAGGATTTCCACCACCTTGAATTCGCCTTTGGTAAGGGTCCCCGTCTTGTCGAAGACCACCGTCTTTACCTTGGAGACGACTTCGAGGTAGTTACTCCCCTTCACCAGAACGCCCAGTTTGGAAGCGGCCCCGATGCCCGCGAAGAATCCGAGGGGGACCGAAATCACCAAGGCGCAGGGGCACGAAACCACAAGGAAAATGCAGGCGCGTTCAATCCAGGTGGCCCACTGTTCACCGAAGAGCAACGGCGGGACAATAGCGAGCAGTACCGCCGCCGCCGTAACGATGGGCGTGTAGACGCGCGCAAAACGTGTAATAAAATTTTCGACGCGGGCCTTCTTGCTGCTCGCGTTTTCGACAAGTTCCAGGATGCGGGATACCGTGGAATCTTCGAAAGCCTTGGTCACCTTCACCTTGAAAGTGGAACTTCCGTTCACGCAACCGCTGATGATGTCGCTCCCGACGGTTACCCTCCTCGGCACGGATTCGCCCGTGAGTGCAGCGGTATCCACCAGCGATTCTCCCTCGACCACAACACCGTCCAGGGGAATGCGCTCTCCCGGCTTCACCACGATGATGTCGCCGATTTCCACCTCGTCCGGGTCCACCTGGACAAGCGACCCGTCGCGTTCCACGTTCGCATATTCGGGGCAAATATCCATCATGGCACTGATGGACCTGCGGGACTTGCCTACCGCATACCCCTGGAAAAGTTCCCCCACCTGGTAAAACAGCATGACCGCCACCGCTTCCGAGAACTCGTGAATCCCGAAGGCGGCCACCGTCGCGACCACCATGAGGAAGTTCTCGTCAAAGACCTGGCCACCCCGGATGTTCTTGAACGCCTTGCCGAATATGTCGTAGCCCACAATCAGGTAGGGGACTGCATACAGGCAGAGCCAAAGAATCCAGTTGTCGCCTAGATTGCCGAAGTGTTCCACTGCGATAAACGCAAAAAAGAACACGGCGGAGACGACAATGCGAACAAGGTTTTTCTTCTGGGATTTGGTCATGACGTTTTCTAGCCCAGGATTCTGCAGTCGGGTTCCACCTTGGCGCAGATGGCCTTGGCCTCTGCAAAGATGGCTTCAAAACGGTCATCCGGGGCTTCCAGCGTAAACTTCTGCGTCATGAAGTTCACCGACGCATCTATCACGCCGTCAATCTTCTTGATGGCGGCTTCCATCTTGGCGGCACAGTTTGCACAGTCGAGGTCTTCGAGCTTGAATTTCTTTTTCATGATGTTTCCTTACTTTATTTGTTAAATCTTTCCCAGACATCCCGCGTCAACGATGTTCACTTCGGCTGGCCCGGTGAACTTGCAAATTCTTTATTCCAGAACGTGTTCCATGCCCTGGTTGAATATGGTCTTCACGTGTTCGTCGGCAAGGGAGTAGTACACCACGCTCCCCTCCTTGCGGAACTTCACCAGGTTCGAATGCTTCAGTATGCGCAGCTGGTGCGAAATGGAGGACTTGGTCATGGAAAGCAGCACCGAGATGTCGCTTACGCACATTTCGGCGTTCATCAGGGCGCAGAGAATCTTTACGCGGGTAAAGTCGCTGAAAATCTTGAAGATATCCGCAATGTCCATCAGGAGTTCGTCTTCGGGGATGCGTGGGCGCACGGCCTTCACCACGTCGTCGTGGATGCAGGTGCAGTCGGTGCCTTCCAATTCAATATCGTTTTCCACTTTTCCAGCCATGTTCGCCTCCAGACCGTTCGGGTCATTTTTTGACTTTTTGAATCCGTTTCAATCCGTTTTGGACTGCTCAAGTCCGTTTAAATTTTCAACAGTTGAACAATTGTTCAACTTTCAATGTAGAAAAGGCGGAGGAGCATGTCAAGGTATTGGGCATTTTCTTATATTTTTTTTCGGAGATTGTTATGGACAGATACAATGTAACGGGTATGAGCTGCGCCGCCTGCGTCGCACGGGTGGAGCGCGCTGTGAAGGCGCTGCCCGGGGTAGAACGCTGCGACGTGAACCTGCTCACCCATTCGATGGTCGTAGAAGGTCCGGTGCCTGGCGACGACATTATCAAGGCCGTGGAGGCCGCCGGCTACGGAGCCGAACCCCTTACGGCATCCGGCACAAAAAATTCCGCCGAAACGGGACGGGATAGGCTCGAAGACAAGGAACTCCCGGTGCTCAAGAAGAGGCTCGCCTGGTCGCTCCTGTTCTTGCTCCCCCTGCTGTATTTCAGCATGGGGCACATGTCGTTTGACTTTCCCTTGCCGCGCTGGTTCCTGGAACCGGAGCCGAACCACGTGGCTATGGCCCTGTTGCAGCTCGCGCTTACGACGGCGGTGCTGGTCATCAACCAGAAATTCTTTGTAAACGGTGCCCGAGGAATCATAAACCGCGCTCCCAACATGGATTCCCTTGTGGCCCTGGGGGCGGGAGTGTCGTACCTGTACAGCCTCGCGGTGCTTTTCGCGATGTCGCGGGCCCAGCTGGTCGGCGGCTCGGACGCCGCAAAGGCCTTCATGGACAAGTTCTTTTTCGAGGGGGCGGCAACCATCGTCACCCTGATTACCGTCGGGAAACTCCTGGAGGCCATATCCAAGGGCCGCACCACGAACGCCCTCAAGGCGCTTATGGATCTCGCCCCCAAGACGGCGACGCTCCTGGTGGGCGGTCAAGAAAAATTGGTCCCCATAGACCAGGTGCAGGTAGGCGACGTGTTTGTGGTAAAGCCCGGGTCATCGGTTCCTGTCGACGGAATCGTGCTCAAGGGAGCCTCTGCCGTAGACGAATCCGCCCTTACCGGCGAAAGCATCCCCGTCGACAAGGCTGCAGGCGACAAGGTGGCCTCGGCGACGGTCAACCGGTCGGGTTTCCTGGAATGCCGCGCCACCCGCGTAGGCGAAGACACCACGCTTTCCCAGATTATCCGGATGGTGAGCGACGCCTCCGCAACCAAGGCGCCCATATCTAAAATTGCAGACAAGGTTGCAGGCATATTCGTGCCCGTGGTTATCGCCATTGCAGCCGTCGCGACCCTAGTGTGGCTCCTGGTAGGAGCGGAAACGGGCTTTGCGCTTGCAAGGGGAATTGCGGTGCTGGTCATTAGCTGCCCCTGCGCTTTGGGACTTGCGACTCCCGTGGCCATCATGGTGGCAAACGGGGTGGGCGCCCGGCACGGAATCCTCTTCAAGACATCGGCGGCACTAGAAACGGTCGGCCGCGTAAGGACAGTCGTCCTGGACAAGACGGGGACCATCACCAGCGGCACTCCTGCCGTTGTCGGCGTTCTCCCAGAAGATGGCGTAAGCGAAAGCGAACTGCTACGCTACGCCTCGGCGCTGGAATCGCGAAGCGAACACCCCCTGGCAAAGGCCGTTACGGAGCAGGCAAGGCGAGAATCGGAAAAATCCGGACAGTCGCTACAGGCCTGGATTGCGGGCATTTCCGGTTCCGTGGTGCCCGAAAGTTTAGAGGTACTCCCCGGTTTCGGACTGAAAGCCACCCTAGCTTCGGGCACCGAAAGGCAGGTGCTCCTGGGAGGCTCCTTGCGCTTTGTACGGGAGCACATCCAGATTTCCGAAGCTGTCGAAAGCAAAATTCGCGAATCGTCTGCGCGGGGCGAGACTCCCCTACTCTTTGCGCTTTCCCTTGAAAACGGCACTTCCAAACTCCTCGGGACCATTACCGTTGCCGACAGCGTGCGGAGCGACTCCCGCCTTGCCATCGGAGAACTCAAGTCCATGGGGCTCAAGGTGTGTATGCTCACGGGCGACAACGAACTGACGGCAAACGAAATCGCCCGGCAGGCGGGCATCGACCGGGTTTTCGCGGGAGTGCTCCCGCAAGGGAAAGACGAGGTGGTCCGGGAGCTCATGGAAAATTCTACAGTCGCCATGGTCGGTGACGGCATCAACGACGCTCCGGCCTTGACCCGCGCCCATGTGGGCTTTGCTATCGGAGCGGGTTCCGACGTAGCATTGGATGCCGCCGACGTGGTGCTGGTCAAGAATTCCCTGTGGGACGTGGTAACCGCCATAAGGCTCAGCCGGCGGACCATCCGCAACATCCACGAGAACCTGTTCTGGGCGTTTATCTACAATGTCGTCGGAATTCCTCTTGCGGCAGGCTGCTTCTACCACCTATTCGGTTGGACGCTGAACGCCACCTTCGCCGCGTTCGCTATGAGCCTTTCCAGCTTCTGCGTGGTGACTAACGCCCTAAGACTTAATTTATTTAAAACAAAGGCCGTACCGGCTAAAGGAAAAACGATGCAAAAGAAGTTCAAGGTCGAGGGCATGATGTGCCCCCATTGTGAAGCCTCCGTCAAGAAGGCGGTAGAATCCATCGACGGCGTGGAAAGCGCCGTGGCAGACCACAAGAAAGGCGAACTGCTGGTGAAATTCTCCCGCGAGATTCCCGATTCGACCATCGCCGAAGCCGTAAAGGAAGCGGGCTACGAGTTTATCGGGTAATACATCGTCGGGTGAAGGCGAGACATTCAAAGATTAACGTCGAAAGGCCATTGCCGAAATCGAAATAAGTGTCAACACTGCGCCCACGAGAAGCACGATTGATGCGCTCGTGGCGATGTCGCCCATGCCGACCAGCGGAGAGACGATTCCGCCCATCAAGAAGCCCGATGCCCCTATGGCCGCGGCTGCGGTGCCTGCATTTGCGCGTTCGGCGTTCAAAGCCAATGCGTTTGCAGGGGGCTGACTCATGCCGAACATGAACGTAAGCCCCATGAAAGCGACTTGCAGAAGCGGGAGTAAAGCGTGCGTCATGAGTGCGGCAGCAACAGCAATTGCGAAAGCGAACATTCCTGTGCCCGCAATTTTCAGGGCCTTGAATTCGCTGCCGACTTTACCCGACAAGGCGCAACCGATGGCCGTGAAAACGGCATTCAGCGCAAAGCACAGACTAAAGCCGACAGGCGAAAGGCCGTAGATTTTTTGGTAGATAAACGGCGAAGAGGCGATATACCCGAACAAGATAATCATCGGGAACGTGCATACCAGAAAATACAATACGTAGGTGCGGTTCTTGAATACTTTTGCGTACAAGCTAAAACTTGCCAAGACAGACTTTTTGCTGCGGCGTTTTACAGGGAGCGATTCCTGGAATTTCCCTGACATAAAGAGCAACAGAGCACCATACAGGAGCAACACCGCAAAAGTCCCTTTCCAGCTCATGAAATTCAGCAAGAATCCGCCCAGCACGGGGGCTACAATCGGGGCGACTCCGTTCACAGCGCTCACCATGGCAAGGAACTTCGTGAGGACGGGGCCACGGTAGGAATCTGCCGAAATGGAACGGGCTATCACGATTCCGCCGGACGCCGCCATGCCCTGCAACAAACGAAACACGTTGAAGGTTACGATGTTCGGCGCGACAATGCAAGCGACAGTCCCGCAAACAAAAAGCAACAGACAAAATAGCAATAACTTTTTACGGCCGTACTTGTCGCTCAGCGGGCCTACAAAGAGTTGCCCCACCGAAAGCCCGAGCATGCTCATGGTGAGGCTAAGCTGTGCCATCGAGGGGCTTGCCGCAAAGTAGTCGGCCAGGCTCGGGAGGGCCGGCAAGTAAAGGTCTGTCACAAAGGGACCGAACGCCGAAAGCAAGCCTAGCAACAGCATAAGGAAAGTGAATTTCTGTTTTCCGCTCATATATTCCTCTTGGCGAAACCGCACGGAATCGCCATAAAAAAAGCCCGCAAAGCCATACAACTGGACTTATGCGGGACCGCTACACGTTGATTTCACAAGCGAATTTAGGAAAAAATTTTTCCGTTGGCAAGTTCTTGACAAAGGCAAAAAAATTTTTTATTTATGGGCACGAAATTTCATTGCGTATAATGGTTCAGCGTGAAACTCAAACATCAGGGTTTTGCGCCTTTTTATTGCGCAGGGCCCGCAACAAAAGAGGTTAAAATGGACTTTTACATGAAACTCCCGCGCGGCAAACGCGAATTCACTCTTTTTCTCGTGACGCTTTCGATTATCTCGATGAACATCATCGCGCCGCTCATCACCTGCTTTGAAATGGGCTTTAGCATGGAAAGCTGGGCGCACGTATTCCCGATTATGCCGATACTCTGGCCGTGCGTCATCGCGACGGTGCTTGTCACATATAAGCCTGCGGCGTTCCTGACTTCAAGGCTCACGCAGAAGGGCGACAGCTTCCACGCAGTGATTACACTCAACATCATGTGCACGGTTTTCCTGATGTCCATCATCTTGACGATTGTAGGTACCTGGGTCGGAAACCGCGAAATTACAATGGAGCCGCTGGTAAACTTCTTTTACAAGTGGCCTCGCAACTTTGCCATTTCGCTTGCGGTAGAAATCTTGATCGCGCAGCCGATTGCCCGCCGCGTGATGCTAGGCTTGCACAAGTACCGTGACGCCCGTCGGGAAGTCGCAGTTTCTAACTGAGCCGTAAATAAATTTATCTATCTTTTCGTTTGTGACAGGCATCGAAGAACAATTCAACGGCAAGAAACTCCTTGTAAAAAAGCTCATTCCTTTCGGGTTCACGAAGGAAGGGCCTAACTATGCGCTCGTCCGCGAAATACTTGGCGGGCAATTCCGTCTGGAAATCAGAGTGGGACGGGGCAAGAAGGTTTCAGTCAAGGTCTTCGACAACGATTCCGGCGAAGAATACCTACTGTTTTCGGTGCTTTCCGTGCAAGGGGCCCTCGTGGGCCGCATCCGCAAAGAAGTTTCCGCTATTACGGATAAATTCATTAGCGAATGCTTCGAGACGCAGATTTTCAAAAGGAAATCAGCGAGCGACCTGATTGGCTACGCGGAGCAAAAATACGGAGACAAGCCCGAATATCTGTGGGAACGGTTTCCGCAATTCGCCGCCATCCGCAAGCACGAAAACAAGAAATGGTATTGCCTATTGGGGACTGTCGAAAAATCAAAAGTTGGCCTCAAGGGCGACGAGATTATCGAAGTGGCAAACTTCAAGATAGTCCCGAAAGAATTGCCGGAACTCCTGAAAAAGCCAGGCTACCTCCCCGCATACCACATGAACAAGAAAAGCTGGGTAACGGTCATTCTTGACGGGACCGTGTCGCTAACCGAAATCAAAAAAATGCTGGATAAAAGCTACACGCTGGCGTGAAAAACAATGTCATTTCAGCACAAAAACAGCCGCCAATAAACCAAATCCCAGTAAAATAAGTTTCAACAAACCCTAATTCACCATTTTGCCGCAGCACTTCTTGTACTTGAGGCCGCTACCACAAGGGCAAGGATTATTGCGCCCCACTTTCGGCGTCGAGCGATCAACGGCGATATTCCGCTTCATTCCAAAGCAACTTTCTTGAGACGAAGACAATTCATCTGGAACATTTCCGTAAGTTACCCAAAGTCTTGCCTTGTTGTTCAATTCCATAATGGCACTGATAATGGGCGTAATCTTGTCCATATCGATGCGGGTAAAGCCGAGTTGCCGACGATACCTTTCAACAATTGCAGCAGGATGTTCCATAGCCATGCGCAAATCGTCCAGAAGGCAGTGTGCATCAAAATCAGCAAAGGCGGGTTTATCCGAATACTTTTTAAAGTGATCGCGGATGGTCTTGAATTCCGCAAGATTTTCATTGATATCGTCCGTATAGTCAAGCCACTCGTTAAATTCTTCATTAGTTGGCCTATAGGGGCGATGGATTTTGCGCTCTTCAATAATGTGCTCAATCACTATAGATGTTTCGACACTCCAGGTGCAAAGGCACACGCCATAGCTCGTAAAATAACGGGTAAACAAACTGCACTCGTTGATTGCCGCAACTCCTTGTTTCTTGGTCAGGGTGCGGTCGACATGGTCCATGTTCCACTTGCTGATGACCGTCTCGGGATTGCATACGCCATAAAGGTTGGCGTAAACCTTGCAATAGTCATGGAACCCAGCCATAGACCGTTTTGTCCCATCCACAATTTCAATAAACTCCTCAGGAACAACCAATGTCAAGTTGTCTTCATCCGTTCCGAAAAGGAACATAAACCCAATAGACAAATTCTGTTCTACGAACTTGAAAATACGCTCGTCAATGTTCGGGAAATTGAATCTTGCAGGATAACCTTCCGGGAACATTTCCTTGAAGGGAGACTCACCCGCGTATTCATCAAACATAAGGTCCAAGAACAGCGAATATTCAAATTCACCGGAATACTTGACAAAACTTTTAAATATTTCTGGAATTCGCTTTTTAAGGATTTCGATGTACTCGGCCTTGCGCAATTGTTCTTCGCAAACCTCGTCTTTTTCTAGTTCCGGCGTCGTGCAGAAATGAATATCCTGAACGGAATCCTTTGGGCAAGCATTCAGAAGTTTTGCAAGAGTCTTAGACGGAATCGGTTCTTTGTGGATGCAGTTCGTTTCACGGAGTAAACGGCTACGGTAGTCTTTCGGCAGAGAATTGATGTTCATTTTTAAAACCTTTTAAACCACTTGTTGAATATGGGGTCGCTGATATAGAGACCAGTTTCACGCTGTTCCACTATATCTCGGTCTATCAGGGCCTTCTTTATTCGGGGAATATTCGATTTAGTCCCGAGGCGATAGGTCTCCAGCACCTCTTGCGACAGGAAACCGTTATGAATTCCCGCGGCTATCGCCCGGAGCATGTTCATCTGGTAACTGGAAAGCCCCTCCGTCTGCTGCATAAAGAGCGCCGCATTCTGGGCGATAAGTTCATTCATGGCGGTATCAATTATTTCAGAAGTGACTTCGCGTTCCGTGTGTAGCATTACCAGCCAGGCAAGCTGTTGCACGTAAGAAGAATAATTTTCCACCTCGCCACAAATTCTTGAAGCCTGTTCCTTGTCGATACGAAGTCCATGCTTCTTGAACTTATCGCAGATAAAGGGAACCCAATTTTCGGTAGAAATGACACCCAGGTAAATCGCGTCGCCAAACTGATAGAATGGCATGCTCTTGTTCTGGAAGATATTTGTGAGCAGGTGCTTTTTGCTGCCAAACAGGCAGTACGATACATTCTGCTGCAACTGCCATGCACCGCGAAGCCGTTTCTGGACAGAGAGCGAATCCGGAAACTCGCCAATCTGCTGAAACTCGTCGATGCAAACAACGATGCGCTTCTTTTGCTTTTTCGCAATATTTTCGGCCAATTCCAAAATTTGCTCGGGAGCGTTTTCCTTCGGAGTGATACCCAGCGAAAGCGAAAATTCAGACGTCGGATCCGGCCCCATGCTGATTTTAGGCGAAACCCGGCTCAAAAAATTCTTCGCATTTTGCAGGATAGAATCAATCTTTGACGAAGTCTGCTGCAAGACTGCGGTCGCAAGTTTATTGTAGAAATCGTATTCGCTGCGGCAATCAAAAATGTCCAAATAGACGACTGAGGCCTTTTTCGGATTCACCAAGCGGCCGACATGGCGAACTAGAGATGTCTTGCCGATACGACGATTAGAGATAAGCAAGGTGTTTACCCCGTGCTCAAAATTCGCCTTGAGCCTTTTGGTCTCAGCTTCGCGATCCGTAAAGTTTTCGCCCTCAACCGCATAACCATATATAAAAGCGTCGTTCATAGGAGCCTCCGCCTATAATATACATTATTTTTCATCGGTACACAAGATTATGCACCAAAAAGTACACAAAGTTGTGGTCCACAAGGTTGTGTACCAGGTGTTTGGCTTAAATATACGTTTGTATTCCACCGAAAATAAATAATTGCATAAGCAATTAATACTTATTTGCTATGACTCACTATGCTTTTTACGCGTTGTGAAGCCTTATACGCTAGCCCAAAAGTTTGTCGGCACCTGTTTTCAGAAAGTCGATAATTCCTGTAATCAAAAAACCGTTTTCATCGGTATGCACGGGCTAAAGTCATCGCTAGTGGCTAAACGACCGAAAATGGCGAAAAAACGTCAAATTTTAAGATTTCCGTTTCCCCATCGCAAATTGTAAAATACGTCTTTAACGCTTTGGACGTAGCCTTTTACATTTCCCGTGCAAAAAGCAATACTATGACAGGGTACGTCCAAACTACAAGGAAGAGCCGATTATGGAATACACATTTGAGAAAAAACGCCTTTTTTCCGAAAAAAAAAGAATTTTTCTGCACTTTCATGCGCTTTTTAGACTATTTTATGTTATTTTTAGTAAGAAATAGAGAGTTTAGCTCTTGCCCTCTAGATGAAATCTGCAAATTTCAAATGAACGGGGACAAGGCGAACGCTCACGCAGGCATGCCGTTTTGCGGTATGCTTCAGATTGTCGTGTCAGCCTTTGGGCTGATTTTTGGTCGTATAGACCAAGGGCAACAGCCCTTTTGGGGCGTGGGTCGTTTGTGTTTATCGTTCATTAGGCATTGCAGAGCCTCATCTAGGTAAACGCAACGATCTGCGCCTTTTTTGTGTCTTCACAAAATTTGGCATGATTCCTTGCTGAGCAGGGGCGGACTCCAGGTTTTAACTGAGCCTGACTAAGACTTTTGCATATAGCAAAACGCATCATGTCGAGACCCACACGATATGGTGTGCTATAGAGTGTGGGATACAGTAAGGATGTTGCTAATGATTGACGATTCTTTAAACAAAATTGAAAATGTTTTAAAAGCTGTAATAGAATTTCAGAAAACTTCATATAGTGGCGATTTTGAAGGACGTGCTTCAGAAACAAGACTCCCTGATATAGAAGGCGCTCTCAATGCTGTTAATGATATTCGAAAAGAACTCAAACAGCAATCTTAAATGAGGTCATACCACACTTAGTCGAAACCCGTACGACATAGTGTGTAGTTTTTTCTACGGGACAATAAATCTTCAAATTAAGGAGTTCTCTTATGAGTCTCGAAGTTGATAATTACAATGAGCATCCGAAATATGATGTCTATAGATGCGATGGATGTAGGGCAACTGGGCGATCCCCTATACACACGGGATTGCCTGACGGATGGACAAAAGGTGGAATCCTTGGTTTTGATTACTGCCCACGCTGCACTGCAAAACGGGACGCAAAAGAAGCTGAGCGAGAAGCGAAGTCGTGGAATAATACACCAACCGGAAAAAAAGTCAACAAAGCAGTTGGAAAAGGGTGTGGTTGTCTTATCGTTATGTTTCTCGCTTTGTTGCTTATTCCCAAATTTTGTGGTTATGTGGACGAAGCGAAAGCAAATCAAAAATCACAAGTAGAACATAGCCAAACTGAATCCGTTTCAGAACAACCTTCAACTCCGAAGACATCTAGTTATCTTAATGGAATTGACGACATCAACAATAGTGACGATTTGTCGCAATTCTATTTTGACATTGCTGGCAAGTTTCATAACAACAAAATGGGACTTAAGGGTTCACAGGAACAAATTAACGCCGCCAATGAACTGATGAGCGTTGTATATGTATTCTTAGCTCGCTCAGCTAAAAAAGAAACAGATTTAAATGTTGATAATATGCAGACAGCAATTCAAAACATGTCTAATGTTTCGAATTTTCGAAAAAAGAAGGCTCTTGAAGAGTTACAATTAGGCATGGATAAAATTCGTGAAATTAATTAATGGCTTTTATACAAAATGTAGATGTTGTAGACATTTTTTTTTACAACATTTGGTTGTTTATAAAAAGAGGATTGACTATGGACGATTCTTCGGTAAGAGAATATGAAAGGAAAGCTCTGCTTTTAAAACAGAATAGAAATATCAATCAAGTAAAAAGCATCGATGACTTGATTCGGTTGCTTTTGAATGAAAAAGAAATAGAAAATTTTCTTTATGAAATTGGACCATGCAGGAGTTTAATAAGAGGGTAGCATAAGCTACTATATTCATTGCGCAACCCCAAAAAGGTAAAACAATGGCAAAAGTCAACTACAACTCCGAGACAAGGGAACAAGTCAT
>Ga0129307_1001498_pt1 | contig 24312 bp, 15 predicted proteins | sample P1105metagenome_FD_94437 | JGI IMG/M metagenome (GOLD analysis project Ga0129307, IMG submission 94437) | Capybara group fecal microbial communities from Wisconsin, USA - P1105 metagenome | ecosystem: Host-associated > Mammals > Digestive system > Large intestine > Fecal | place: USA: Wisconsin...
TTTGTTCTTGGCAACATATTCATCGCTGAACATGAAACCGTATGCGATATATACTCCGACACTCTTGCCGTTTAAGAGCATATCCTTCCATGCAGCAAACCCTGCAGGATCTGATCCTCTGTCGAGTGTTACCGTATAGCAGCGCTCTACAAAACCGTCTACTCCGCCTGCGGCCTTTGCTTTAAAAGTCGGAAAGCTGATCACTGATAAAACCATCAGTAATGACATTACTACGCTCAAAATTCTAACCATCTTTTTTGAGTTTTTCATTAAAAAATTCCTCCATTACACTGATACGAAATCATACATAGTATATTATAAACAAAACAGGGCAAAATATAAACATTCAAGGCAAAAAACACCACAGAAAGAATGCTTTCTGTGGTGTGAATCCGTATTAGTTTAATACATTGAAACCGTATGAAGTCAAAAGATTTCTGAACTCTTCGGATTTACCGAATCCCTGCTCGATAACCTGTCTTCTGGTAAGCTCATTACTGTTAAGTTTTCCGAGCCAGAGATTATATCCTTCGGTATCGGGTTCTCTGTTAAAGAATGCCTTGTAGCAGTCTGTCAGGAATTCCTCGTTAGTTGTGTTATAGCCTAAGTATTCGTCGGATAAGAAGAATCCGTTGCTTATAACCTTGGGAGCATCGTAAGGATTGCCCCAGGGATCTTTGCTTGTCATGATAATATTGGTCCAGTTCTCAACACCCTCTTCATCACCTGGACGTCCGAGAATAGCCACATACAGTCTTTCAACAAAAAGTTCAACTTTTGCTCTGTCGGCATTTGAAGAATCAACTCTCAGGATATCGGGTTCGCCGGAATTACCGGCAGAACCGTTGTTATTCGGATTACCTGAAGGAGTATTGTTGTTCTGATTGCTGCCTTGGTTTGCCGTTTTATTGTTTGACTGTCCCGAAACACTCATTTCACCGGGATTAATACCGTATCTTGCACAAAGATTCTTAAACTCAATTGAATTAACAAATCCGGCAATAACATATTCTCTGCTCTCTCCGTTATTTAATTTGGTCATCCAAAGGTTATATCCGTCAGTATCAGGCTCTCTGTCAAAGAAGGCTCTGTACATTGTAATAAGGAATTGATCTGCCGGAAGATTTTTTCCGATAAATTCATCGCTTAATGCAAAACCTGCCGCAACATCCGCACCTGCTCTTTCTTTGCTTAACAAAGAATTGGTCCAGTCATTGATTCCTTTTTCGTCTCCGTCTCTTCCGAGAACTACTTTATAGAATCTCTCAACAAATGCTCTTACTTCGGAAGTATCCGCCTGAGGCGCGGGTGTAGGTCCGGAATTCGGGACAATATAGCGACCGGGAAATCCGTTAACTTCATAAAAATTATCAAGCATTGTCTGAATATCCGAACGGGTTGCTCTCGCCAAAGGATAAATTCTTTGCTGATCCTTGGTGGCTCCTCCGGTACCTTCGATAATATGCTGTGTAGCGCACCAGCAGATTGCCTCCCAGTGCTCATAATCAATGTCAAAATAATCTATATAGTCATCGCTTCGGCCAAAGTCGATACTCCTCTTATATGAAAGATTAAGTTCGCAATATCTCATTAACATCATAAGAGCATCTTCTCTTCTGATATATTTGCCGACACCGAAAGTATCAAAGCAAAGGTGAGGATAACCTGCAGCAATGGCATTTGCTTCTCCCCATTTAACCGCATTTTCATAATATGAACCGGGTTCTACATCTTTAAATCTTGTAGTAAGACCGGAAACATCGGGCTTTCCTGCAATTTCGTAGAGGATCTGCATGAACTCCTCTCTGGTCATAAGATTTGAACCATCTGTTACATCCGAACAGTCATCGTAGGGGATAACTTCATACATACTTACCTTCGGCGAGGCATCAACCTGAACATCGGCGTTTAACCAGATGGTAAAGATATTGTCTCCGCCCGTGGAAGTATCTCCGCCGTAATCGATGATCCACTCGTATCCGTGCCAGTTTTCCTTGATATCATCCATACGTCTTGCTTCGTTATAGGTCTTCACAAGAAAAGGATTGTATCCGATATCCAACGTCGTAAAAGGGTTCATAGCCGCATAAAGGAAATAAACTCTCGGATTATGTGAAATATCCAGTGAAGTTAATCCACAGTTCTGTGTGTAAAGACAGGATAACTTTGGATTCTTTGATACATCTATGGATGTAAGATTTGGATTGTAAGCACAGTTAAGCTTAAAAAGTTCGGGATTGTGTGTTACATCGAGACTCGTTACATTGTTGTGTGCACAGTTGTAATACTGCAGTTCGGGGCACTTTGAAACATCAACATTTGAAAGATAAGGATTATCCCAAATATCCAGTCTCTTCATCTTGGGACAGCATGTAACATCAAGTGATGTCAGTCTGGGATTTCTGAAAATATCGAGATGTGCAAGTCTCGGACAATTGCTTAGATCTATCGATGCAAGGTCGCATGAACCGATGGTCAAATGCTCGAGTTTGGGGCACTTTGTAACATCAAGTTCCTTGATCTTGGGATTGGTGTTGGCCTCTATAAAAGCCATATTGGGATTGTGTGTTACATCCAGTTCCTCAAGATCGCAATCGAAACAGTAGATCCATTCAAGTTCGGGATTGTGTGACAGATCTATATGCTTGATGGGGTTATCAGAGCACCAGATACCGTGAAGATTGACGTTCTTACTTACATCAAGTTCGGTAATGTTGTTGTTCATTACCCAGAGGCCCTGCATCTCCGTAAAGTATTCAATACCTTTTACAGACGATACTCCCTTGTATTCGCATACAATATTTCTCGTCATGAGGATCTCGTCATCTTCCAGATAGCCGTTACGATTGTAATCATACGTACTTAAAACGACCGATCTGAAAATGTCATCCGGAAATGTTGTTGAATTAATAGGCACAGGCGAAGCGTGCACCGTACCCATAGCACCTCCAAAGACACTCATACCGATTCCGAGAGTAACTATCGAAGCAAATCCGACAGCAAAACTCTTCAGCAAGTTTTTCTTTTTCATCCTTTCAAATTCCCTTCTTTTATACAAGCAAAAATCTTCTTGCCGTTTATTCAATATCATCCGTGAATGCATATGTTAAATCTCTCATTCAAAGATGTTTATTGCATCAGTATTCTACGCAAAGTTTTCCCGGTGTAAGAATATGATATACATTTACCGTCTCCACCCCATCCGGAGTCACATCTTCATAAGTCCCTTCAGCAAAAGGTATCTCATTGTAAGCTATTACATACTCATAATCCTTGTAATCACTGTAAAAAACCGGACTGTCTTCATGTATCGCGGTAAAAGGATTTTCCGACAAATCTATGTATTCTTTATTTTCGGAATTGATTCTCATCTGTTCTTCCGTGGTAACACAATATTCCATGCCAAGATACGAATCCAATACCTGATTGTCAAAAATACCCATTACTCCGGGAGTTTCGCTCACCAATAAAATATTGCCTTCTTTATCTTTTAAATAATTATCAAGTATTATGGCCTGATTGACTGCATCCGGATCTTTTCCGTATACCCTTTTTATATACATATACGAAAGTTTATTGTTTGCCAGTTCAATGATTACAATCGAAGCCACCAAAAAGATAACGCATAACTTTTTGTTTTTGGCAAAAACCAACACACATCCTACTATAACATATAAAGCCAAAAATATCTTCAATAATACAAGGCCGTTGTTTATAGTCAAAGCTCCGGTTCCATCAGTCATATCCGCAAAGCGAAAATCAAAACTGTAATTGAAGAGTCGAACCGTATTATTGTCTACCGTAACAAAAGGCATTCTTGTTCTGAGCAAAAATACAAATGCTGTCAGAAAAACTGCCGCTGCTATATATAGAAAAATTTTTTTCTTAATTAAGCCTTCTTTGTCGGAAGTTTTTTCCAATGTACAAAAAAGAAGAACAAACACCGGGAAAAAGAGCGGCACATAATATCTCATATGCTGCCTCGGCACTGCCACACCCAAATCTTCCTTAACGGTAATGGCAAACGTAATTGAAATCGCATTTATAATCATGCATATCATTAAAAAGATATATGAAATCTTTTGTTCTTTCGACAATTTATCAAAAAACACACCGGGGAGAAGTATTGAGAAAAACATCCAGTCAAAGAGAATAAAAATCAAATGAATTGCCAGAGCATAAAAGAAAAATTCCAGTTTGTAATGCGTTCCGACATGATTGAGCGTCACGGTGGCATAATAGTTATTTAAACCATGGAAAAGAATAAGTCTAAACGGTAAGTAAGTAACTCCAAAACCAAGGAATAACCCCACGCATCTTCTGAAAAAAGAAATGTATGATTTATCCCTTATGGCAAGATATACGCTCACTACAGCGTATGCCGCCATAAATATCAGTCCGTCTTCTTTGGCAATGTAAAGAAAGAAGGAAAATACGCCCATAAGAAGAGAAAAAATAAACTGTTTCTTTTTGTTTTCTTCAAGTAAAAGATCGGTCAGAAAATATATCTCCCACAGACCCAAAGGAAGATAAAGAATCTCAGCCATAAAGGTTGATGAGAAACATAAATCAGGGAGGAAAAACCATATTAATAAAGACAGTGCGATGACTCTTTTATTGTTGTTTGAAATCTTCTTTGCAAAAAGGAAGCCCGGAAAAACAGAGCTGCTCATTATGGCAGAATTTAAAAGATTGATTACCTTCATCCTGACATATGAATTACCGATTGCATATGCCGGAGAAATAAGCAGGGGATAAAGAATCTTTTGAAATTTCGTTCCTATCCCGTAGACAGATAAAGAATGGGAATTCCAAATGGATTTGGCAATCTGGAGATAGTTCAGTTCGTCCTTATATGTACGAACACCTATAGGGAAATTTGAGCACAAAAATCTAAAGACTGTTTCTGAAAGAAATAATCCGACCACAATCCATATCCAATTGAATTCCCTCTTCTTATCAGATTCCATGAAATAAAAAATAACGACTGTAATTTTCCCGACATCGAATGCCTTAGGATGTTTACAAAGAAAAACGGCAGCGAATCAAACATCGCTACCGTTAATTATACCTTCTAAACAAGAGCTTTTCAATTTGCTTTTATTTCGGATTATCTGTATACCTTAAAGCCGTAGCTTTCAAGTAAAGCTATAAATTCATCGGAATATCCGAAGCCTTTTTCAATAACCTGATCTCTTGTATATGTTCCGTCCTTTAAGCCGTTTACCCACATATCAAATCCACCCTGGTCTTCGTCTCTTCCAAAGAATGCTCTGTATGCATCATGTACGAATTCTTCAGGAGTTTTATTCTTACTGATATATTCTTCAGATGCGAAAAATCCGTATCTTGCTACGGTACCTGCATCATACTGACCTGAAAGAATTGCGTTGGCCCAGTCCTGCTTACCCTGAGGGTCGCTTGGTCTTCCGAGTGCTTCGTTGTAAAGTCTTTCCATAAACTCATCAAGTTTTGCAGGATCTACGCCTGAAGCATCGATTCTGATGCCGCTTTGTGTGGGCTGAGGATTCTCCTGCTGTTGCTGTGTTTGGTTATTTGAATTATCTTCATTCGGAATATACTCTCCCGCTTCAATTCCGTATGAAGCGCAAAGATTCTTAAATTCATCCGATCCTACAAATCCTGCAAATACATATTCTCTCGATTTCCCCTGTTTAAGAGAGCTAATCCAGAGGTTCGCACCGTCAGGATCGTTTGCAGCTTCTCTGTTAAAGAATGCACTGTATAATCTTTCAACGTATTCTTCGGGACTGTAATTCTTATCTTTAAACTCATCACTGAATACAAAACCGTAAGCTACGTCAGTAGCTGTCATCTTCTTTGAGAGCAATACATTTGCCCAATCGCTTAATCCCTTATCATCATAAGGTCTCTGAAGTATGGTCACATAGAATCTCTTTACAAACTCTTTAACCTGCTCCTCGTTGGCGGAATTGTTCTGGTTATTATTGGAAGGATTGTCAGGGTTTTCGTTGTTATTGTTTGTACTCTGTCCTGCATAATCCTCAATATCAAAGAAATCAACAGTATAATTGATGTTAAATGTCTCAACATTTCCTGTTTTTCCCCATGAATAATAGGTTGTGTTGCCTTCCTTTTTGGAAACAACCCATCCCATCTCGCATTTTTCACATGTTATGCTTACATTATAAGAATAACCCTTGGATACATTGGTTCCGCCGGCAGGCCTGAAAATGATACAGCCGCTTTGACCATATCCATCATTATTAATATTTATATAGCCTGCATCCGTTGTTTTCTTACAATCAGGTGTGCCATAGAAGACCCATGAATTGCCTGTATTTACACAGGTAAGAGTTACTGTAGCACTGTCAACGTAATCATCCAAAGAAATACTCCAGGGATCATTAGAAGGAAAATATCCGACAGGGGTATTCTGTGCCGGCCAGGCTACACCCTTATAATTTTTTCCTTCAGAGTTGCTTGAATCGAATGCATACATGGCAGAATGCGAACCTGCATATCCAAAGCCCGTCTGTCCCATGGAAGGGTTAAGAACCCAGCGTCTGTGACCGATGCGGTCAATATTGCCTGAATCAGCATCGCTCATCCATCCCGTCTTAAGAGCACTTCCAAGGCTTCGATATCCCCATCCTATATTGGAGCTTCCTGCTCCTTTCTTTCCTTTTTGATACATCTCATCTGACATACCTGAGGGCTGGTTGGGATGATGAGACATTTGATTGTTAGCAGCGTTTACCAGTGCAGCTGACTGAGCCAATTCATTATACTCATCATTTAATGTAACATTCGCAGGAATTCCTGCAATATATCTAAATGTATTAAATAACGTAATTGTTCCGTTTAATGAACTGTCCGAAATCTTACCGAGTGCATAAGGCGGAGTAATTACGGGATTCGCATCATAATTCACCTGGTAAGCATCGGAATCGGGATGATTCTTAATATAATTAGCAATCTCAGTTTTTGTATGATAATCAACCTGCAAATCAGGGCTTCCCTGGTCTCCGTTCGATGCCTTTACGGTTGAAGACAATGACAAAACCATAACCGCCGTCGTTAGAAATGCCAAAGAAACACTCAGCACTTTAAAGCATACATTCTTTTTCTTGATTTTCATTTAAACACATACCTCCATTTTACCCTTTTCTTTTTCCCCGAAGAAAAACGGTAGCGAATTAAACTTCGCTACCGTTAATTATACCCTTTGAAAAATAGGTTTTCAATTCTCTTTTATTTCGGATTATCTGTATACCTTAAAGCCGTAGCTTTCAAGTAAAGCTATAAATTCATCGGAATATCCGAAGCCTTTTTCAATAACCTGATCTCTTGTATATGTTCCGTTCTTTAATCCGTTAACCCACAAATCAAATCCGCCCTGGTCTTCGTCTCTTCCAAAGAATGCTCTGTATGCGTCATGAACGAATTCTTCATCACTCTTATTCTTATTGATATATTCTTCAGATGCAAAGAATCCGTATCTTGCTACAGTACCCGCATCATACTGACCTGAAAGGATTGCGTTTGCCCAGTTTTGTTTGCCTTCCGGATCACTCGGTCTTCCGAGTGCTTCATTGTATAGTCTTTCCATAAACTCATCAAGCTTTGCAGGATCTACGCCTGAAGCATCGATTCTGATTCCACTCGGTGAAGGCTGAGGCTGAGGTTGCGGTTGGGGCTGAGTATTCGTAGATTCACCGTTAGGGCTGTATGAACCGGGCTCTATTCCATATGAAGCGCAAAGATTCTTAAATTCATCCGATCCGACAAATCCGGCAAATACATAGTCTCTGGACTTGCCCTGATTAAGTGAACTTATCCAAAGATTTGCACCGTCAGGATCGTTAGCTGCTTCTCTGTTAAAGAATGCACTGTAGAGTCTTGCAACAAATTCTTCATTGCCGTAATTAGCATTAACAAATTCATCGCTGAACACAAATCCATGTGCTACATCAGCTGCGGTCATCTGCTTTGAGAGCAATACATTTGCCCAGTCACTTAAGCCCTTATCATCATAAGGTCTTTGAAGAATTGTTACATAGAATCTCTTTACGAACTCCTTAACCTGCTCCTCCTGAGACTGAGAAGTATTATTGTTATTATTATTGTTATTATTCGCAGAGCCTTTAGAAAGTGTTAATTCTGAATCCTTAAATGCCATAAAGCACTCTTCATCATAAGTATATGTAAAGTTAATGCCTAACATACTGAATACATAGCCGCTTTTAACATCTCCTGATACGGGAAGAGCCATAAAGAAATCATCACCGTTTCCGTCGGTATTTGTAACATCTATCATATAGTTGGTATTGTCACTCCAATGAATGACATTCCACATATGTGCTTCTGCGTCATATCCGGGTTCACCCATTAAGCCGGTTACGGAATAGCAAACGATTGAAGGATCACTGAACTGAGTTTTTTCGCAAAGATACTGAAATGCCTTGGCATAACCCTCACAAACTACATTTGTAGAAGGATTATTGTCAAACACATACACAAGCTGCCAGGGATCACCGTAGGCAATACTACTATCATATAACGCATCGTAATTATATTCGGTAAGAGTACAAATACTATCCTTATAATAGTTTATTTTATCTCTGTCACTCTTGGTTTTTGCTTCAGCCAAAATACCGTTGACAGAACTGATGGTTTCTTTTACCGCTTTGGTCTTTGTTGTATTTACATCATATTTAGTGCTTCCGCGATAATCATCATTTACAGTGATATAAATTTCAACCTCATTTGTAAAGAAAAGATACGTGTTATTTGCACTTCCACCGCCGGACATACTTACTCCGAATCCTTTCATTCCAAAGCCGAGTCCCATCCAGTATCTTTCATAAGGGCTGTCTGAACGAAGAGCAGAAAAGGTTTTCTTAATCTCAATATCATTGTATCCGCTCTTTGCTTTTAATGCATTAACTGCAGCAGTAACATCTTCATCTGTTTCCAGTTGAGAAATTCCAAGTTCGGCAAAAGAATATTTTTTGTCCAATCCAAGTTCAGCCAGAGAAAATGTGCAAATTGAGCTGGCTGCGTCACCGTTGGCTATCTGTTCAGAGAGGATTTTATATTTGTCATAAACAATCTTGTTTTTCCGGTGAGATTTCTTCCGGAAAAGTTTGAGGAATTATAAGAAGGAACCTGCTCCTCCAAAGCAAGATCTACCTTATAATCGATGCAGTCTTCTAAAGAAACCTGCAAATCATCTTCAAAAGAATATTCCTCGGAAATCTCTACAGAAGACAAAAGTGCATTAACATCAATTTCTTCCGGCTCTTCTGCAAAAGCAGTCATTCCCTGTCCGAAAAAGACGGATGCAGTAAGCAGTGTCGAAGCGAAAGATACTCCGACACCCTTTAGTACCTTTTTAATGAATTCATTTTTCATAAGTTCATTCCTTTTCCTTTTATTTTATTTAATCACAAAGGGTAAATCCTTTGCTTTTTAAACTGTTTTCTACTTCAGGACCGTCCTGTGCATGGAAAACCATAATGGGGCATCCGCTGTCACGGTTGAATGAAAGATACAAATAATCAACACTGATATTTGAATCATCGAGTGCCTGAAGCAATTTCTGCAAATTACCTACTTCATCGTGAATTTCTACCGCGATGACATCTGTAAGTTTGCAAATGATATCTGCTTTCTTTAATTCTTCAACAGCCTTGTCGGGTTCGCTGACAACCATTCTGACAATACCGTATTCAGCCGAATCGTTCGTTACGGATCCGAGGATGTTGATGTTTTCTCTTGCAAGAATCGATGTTATCTCCAACATCTTTCCTTTTACATTTTCTGCATAAATCGAAACCTGCTTTAACATTTTACAAAACCCTTTCTACTTTGTCTTTTTATATTGTATTTAATTATTGTCTGAAAATTAAGTCGAATTATCTTGTATCTCTTTCCCATCCATGCAAAGAATTTTGTAAAACAGGAATCGATAAAGCATTAAGCCTTCCAGAGTCCGTGAAGATTGCAGTATTCGTATACTTCAAGAACTTCATCACCTTCAAGGATGGCAAACTCTGCCTTGGGTGCGTCACCGGGCTGAAGAGTAACTCTCTGATTGCCGTTCTTTGTCTTAATCGCAATCCACTGAATATAATGCTCTGCGAGCATGGGATGCTCTACGCTTCCTACCGTAACGGTAACTTTGCCGTTTGCAACTTCAAATACCGGAACATGCTTTTCCAATGCAGCATCTGTAATGCCGGGAATAATCTCTTCCATTGCCTCACCGCAGCACATCGTCGGACACGGTGTCTCGTTAACGATAGCGATAATCTTTCCACATTTCTTACAACGATAAAATTTCATAATGTAACCCCTCCTTAATTATTTATATCAGCACCATACCTATATCCGACAGGTGCAATCCTACCTTTTTACCTGAGCTTAATTAATAATTCTCAGCCTTAATCTGGAAGTAAGCCTGGGGATGATTACATACAGGGCAAACTTCAGGAGCTTCCTTGCCAATCACAATGTGACCGCAGTTGGAGCACTGCCATACGCAATCGCCGTCACGTGAGAATACAAGCTTGTCATTAATGTTCTTTAAAAGCTTTCTGTATCTTTCCTCATGCTCCTTTTCGATTGCAGCCACACCTTCGAAAAGCTCTGCAATCTCATCAAAGCCTTCTTCTCTTGCTTTTGCTGCAAACGAAGGATACATTTCCTTCCACTCATAAGCTTCGCCGTCAGCTGCAGCTTCAAGGCAATCTACCGTGGTACCGATACCTGTAAGAATCTTATACCAGATTTCAGCATGCTCTTTTTCGTTTGCTGCGGTCTCTGCAAAGATATTTGAAATCTGCACAAAACCTTCTTTTTTAGCCTTGGATGCAAAGAAAGTATATTTGTTTCTTGCTTCCGACTCACCTGCAAAAGCTGCAAGCAGATTCTTTTCTGTCTCAGTTCCTTTTAAATCCTCGCCTCTGAATCTCCATTTGTTTTCTGCCATTTTTCTACCTCCTGTTTTTTTACAAATTTATAATTTTATAATTTTGAAAGTCTAAAATCTAAAATATAAAAACGGACTGAATCCGGCTCCCGTCATGAAGCAGACCGCAAGGAAAAACAGTACAAACATAACTGCGAATCTAAGCCCTTCGTATACCTTGACGGTTTTGATTTCATCCCACAGTTTCGTATGAGGGAATGCATAAAGAATACCCATTGCCATAACGAATAAAACCTTTATGCTTACATGACCGAGAAACATATTAATCTCGCTATTTGATATTGTGAACAAACTTTTGTAATATGTCAATGCCGCAGCCATATTATCTGCCCTGAACATTACCCACCCCATGGTGATAACAAATAGCAAATAAATGTGTCTTAAAACCCGCGGAACTTTTGAAAGCACTTTCGACAATCCGAGTCGCTCGATTACAAGGAATATCGCGTAATAAATACCCCAGAAAAGAAAATTCCAGGAAGCCCCGTGCCAGAAGCCCGTAAGTACGAAGACAATTATTAAATTGACATATGTGCGTACATTTCCTTTTCTCGAGCCGCCAAGCGGGATATATACATAATCCCTGAACCATGTTGAGAGAGAAATGTGCCATCTTCTCCAGAATTCCTGCACGGACTGTGAAATATACGGAAAATTAAAGTTTTCGACAAAATCAAATCCGAAAATCTTTCCAAGGCCTATCGCCATATCCGAATAACCGCTGAAATCATAATAAATCTGCAGCGTATATGAGATAATCGCAGCCCACCTTACCAAAGCGGAATCTATCGAGCCTGCAAATACGGTATCCACAAAAGGGGCCAGCTGATCGGCAATCAGAACCTTTTTGGCAAAACCCTTCATGAAACGGAGTGTGCCTTCATAGAACTTTTCCGATGAAAGCGTCCTGTTTCTTATCTGCGTCTCCACATCTATGTATCTGACTATGGGTCCCGCGATAAGCTGCGGGAACATCGATATGTACAATCCCAGATAAAACGGATTCTTCTGCGCCCTGACATTGCCTCTGTAGACATCAATCACATAAGACATTATCTGGAAAGTGTAGAATGAAATGCCTATGGGAAGCGCAATATTCGGTGCATCCGTCTTTATTCCAAACAGTCCGATTGCAATACCTGCAAAGAAATTAAAATATTTATAGTAGAAAAGAAAACCTATATCCGTCACGCAGGCGGCTGTCAGGAGAAAAACCTTTACCGGTTTCTTTTCACTCTTTTCCATAAAAAATGCAAGCAAGAAGTTTATGATTATCGAAATGACCATCAATATTACGAGCTTGGGTTCACCCCATGCATAGAAAAAGAGCGATGCCAGAAGAAGAATGTAATTCTTTATCTTTGACGGAAAAATATAATATGCAATTATCGTAACCGGAAGGAATACAAACAAAAATACGGGTGAAGAGAAAACCATTACTGTTCCTCCTCACAAAGTATTTCATAAAGCCTGTCAACAAATCCGTCGGATAAATGGAATATGACGCCTTCGTTCATTTCAATCACCACGCAGTCGGATTCATCCACAAGAGTTTTTAAATCCACATTGTTCCAGTCATTGTAAAGAGGATTGGCCACCTGCGTATTATCCATATAATATTCGCAGTAATTGATGTAATTTAAATTCTCATCGGGATAATGATCCCAGATGTCTTTTCGAAGTCCTATCGCAAACGAACCTCCCTGAATAAGAAGATTCATGGTGTCGTAATTTTCCGGAACAACATTTATTGTATCGTATTGATAAAAAGTCCCGGTAAATAGTTCATTTCTAAGGTTTAACATATCATAGACATCGGTATCCCTGAAATACGGTGTGGGTGATGTCTTAAGTTCGCCAAGTTCCCATTTTCTGTAGTTCTTGCCCGTCAGTTCCTCGACCTTTTTTATAACTTCCAGATTTACCTTTTGCTCGAACGGTCTTGACCAGTGAATACCCGTTGCGTAGAACGACTCGCAGGGCAAATCGCCTGTTAAATCCGTAGCAAAAAGATATTCTATATCGGTTTCGGAAAGTTTTTCTCTTAAATAATCAACTCCCCTTACAATGCCTTCGGGTTCAAGCGCCGTGGCCGACAAAGGAAGATAATCCCTGTATTCATCCGCTTTGCTTGCCGAAACATAAAAAAACAACTGCTTGTCTTTTTCTTTTAACTTATCGTTTACGGCCTGCAACTTATCTATGTAAAGGTCCATCTTTTCACGGGTGGGCTCAAGTGCATAGTTATTGTAATCATCTATGCAAAGCTCGGAACTTACGTAATCATATTCGTAAATATAATTATCCTTTCCGATAATATCGATTGAATCCTTAAAAAGATTGAAGCAGATTGTATTGTAGTTCTTGATATAAAAGCCTCTCGGCTCAAATTTCGAATTAAACCAGTTGGAAAAATCCGTCTGAAATTCCGAATTCATAAAAGAAGATAATGAAAAATCGGGTCTTTTATAAACCGTATAATAACCCTTTAATTCTTCATCTATTCTTTTTCCGGTCAGCTTCGTGAAAATACCCAAAGCCGCAGGCAATACAAGAATTGCCATAAACATGGCTATTGCCCCGTTTAAAAAGATCTTCTTTTTCATTATGTCTCCGCAGTTTCGTTCCGTTTGGAACAATTTGTCTCAATCTTTTTAATTATACACTCTAAGTGCTTTATTTACAATGAAGTTAAGCAACTAAGGAAGCATAAAAACATAGCAATAAAGGTAAAAGAATGCTATTATTATAAGAGCGTGACAAAAACATGCTTTATTCAACCGATTTGGGGTTTTGGGAATGGCTTTTATTTCTTTTTGGTTTTACATATTTCTCGCCGTCCTTGTGGGAATATATTACATAATGCCCATAAAATACAGATGGCTTGCCCTTCTAGCGGGAAGTCTCGGCTTTTACTGGTTCATCTCCGATAATTCGATAATCGCTTTTTCGATTCTTATCGGTATGTCCTTTATAAGCTGGCTTCTTTGTCTTTTGATGTCCAAAAAAGAAAAAGGCCGAAAGCCCATATTCGTAATTCTATTGCTAATTATTGCATTGCCTCTTCTGGCATTCAAAGAGTTCCAATACATCTCCACTACGTTTTTCCATAAAAGCACTCCTCTTTGGTGGATTGCTCCAATCGGTTTTTCTTTCTATACAATGCAGTTAATCGCTTATGTTTCTGATGTATTCCAAAAAAAGACCGAACCCGAAAAGAATTATCTTAAATTCCTTTTGTTTGTATCATTCTTCCCTCAGATAATTCAGGGTCCCATTCCAAGATATAAACAGCTTGGGCAACAGCTTGTCGAAGGTCATAAATTCGATGAAAAAAGGTTTGTCAAAGGCTTCATGATGATTCTCTGGGGCTTTTTCCTTAAATTATGCATAGCTGACAAAGCCGGAATCGCAGTGAATACGATATTTGACAATTTCCCGACATATCAGGGTTTTTACATATTGGTCGGTGGGATTTTATACAGTTTTCAACTGTATGCGGATTTCCTGGCATGCACGTCTTTTGCACAGGGTTTTTCCGGACTTGTCGGAATAGACATTATCGATAACTTTGCAAGACCTTACTTTGCCGTATCCGTAAAAGACTTTTGGAGAAGATGGCATATATCATTAAGTTCCTGGCTCAAAGACTATATCTACATACCTCTCGGAGGCAACAGAAAGGGAACGTTCAGAAAGTTTTTAAATATCCTTGTTACATTCGTCGTAAGCGGTATCTGGCACGGCGGCGGTATCAAATTCATCTTCTGGGGTACGCTTCACGGATTATATCAGATATTCGGCGAACTTTTAAATCCCGTAAAGAAAGCCCTTAAAAAGGCTTTACATATAAAAGATGACAGCCAACCTCTCAGAATCTTTCAATCGATTTGGACATTCTATTTAGTCATGATTGCATGGATTATTTTCAGAGCCGATAACTTAAAAATCGGACTTTCCATGATCAAATCCATGTTTACCGTAGGAAACATATGGATCTTTACCGATGATTCTCTCTTTTCGCTCGGTTTGGAATGGAAAGAAGTAATTGTTCTTTTGCTCTGCCTTGCTCTTTTATTTACGGTAGGCATTTTGAAAGAAAAAGGCATCGCTATCAGAGAGAATATTTTGAAAATGCATATCGCGCTCAGATGGAGCATATATATCGGTGTCATTCTTTTCATAGTCATATTCGGAACATACGGCTTCGGCTTTGACGCGCAGGCCTTCATATACGGGAGGTTTTAGGCATGAAAAAAAGATTAAAAACAGCCGTTAAATTTATAACGTTTACATTGATTGCATGTATGCTGGTACTTGCAGTGAATGAATGGATGAGGCCAAAATTCTATTTTGACGGAATCTGGTCACCGACAAACACCTACAAAGATTTTTACAAGCTCGATAAAAACAGTGTCGATGTCCTCTTCCTTGGAAGTTCGCATGCAATAACCGCATTCAATCCGCAGGTAATATACGATAACTACGGCATCACAAGCTACAATTTAAGCAGCGAACAGCAAAGCATATTAATCTCCTATTACTGGCTGGAAGAAGCTTTAAAATACCAGTCGCCGAAAGTTGTGGTTCTCGATGCTTTCACACTTCATAAATATACCGAAGTTTATGTATACAATGATTTAAACTGCGCGGAAGGCGCCATAAGAAAAGCCATGGACAATATGCGCTTCTCCCCTCTTAAAATCAGGGCAGCAAAAGAGATTTCCAAAATTGATCCCACACAGGATGCTCTGAGTTTCTTCTTACTTAATATCAGATATCATTCAAGATGGACCAATTTATCCGAGAGTGACTATTACGATTCTGCATTTGTAAATCACGGCGGTATAAAAGGATACAACATAATCGGCGGATTTGATCCGGGTGCAGAGGATGTAACTTTAAATGTCAGTGACCTTTCTGAGGTTGAAGCAGAACCCATGATTGGTATCGCAGATGAATATCTCGAAAGAATCGTTGAAGTTTGCAAGGAAAACAATATTCAGTTAATTTTAACCAATACTCCTTACGCAGAAAGCCTCCAAAGATACAAATCCGTTGCGGAATACGCTGCCGATCATGATATACCTTACTACGATTTTAATGAAGAAACCCTTTATAACGAGATCGGCTACAGTGCAAGCGAAAACCTTTTATACCATCCCAATTACCTCGGGGCAGAAAAAATATCTGATTATATGGGTAAAATCTTAAGCGAAGAATACGCTATAACACCAAGAATCGATGATTCTTTCGTTAAAACAAAAGAAAACTACGAACATAAAGTAAACAACCTTAAATTAAAAGAAACCGAAGATATTTACGAATATCTCGATATGTTGAAAAACGATGATTACAGCATATTTGTCTTTGCTCCATGCGATTACAACGAATTCCTTGACGATGAAATGGCAGCAAAGATTCAGGCCCTCGGATTTACTGCAGACTTAAGGAATGCAGAAGTGGGAACACATTACTTTGGTATGAATGACAAAGGAAACATCAGGGAAGAATTCACTGACGAAGATTTTGCGATTACAGGGTCATTCAGAAACGGCCGCGGAAAATACAGCTGCACAGTCGATACATCGCTTATGGTATCTGCTTTCCATACATATTCGATGCAAATTGACGGTGTGGATTGTGGAAATAATTTCCCGGGAATAAACATAGTTGTTTACGATAATGAAGAGAAATCTGTAATAGATAAAGTAAATGTGAATACAACAACAGAAGAAAAAAGTATTATAAGGTATTAAGATTTTTTAATATATCAACACCTAAACAGAAAAGGCCGCCCGTTTAACGGGTGGCCTTTTCATTTTAAGAATATATATTCTATTTTTTCAGATGGTCTTTATTCGTAGATTTTGAATCCGTAACTTCTTAAGAGGTTCTTAAATTCTTCCGAATATCCGAAGCCTTCTTCAATAACCTGTTCTCTGTTGTACTTGCCGTCATAGAGAGCTTTAACCCACATATCGTATCCGGCCTGGTCTTCATTTCTTCCAAAGAATGCTCTGTAAGCATCATGAACGAACTGCTCGTTGGTCTTTCCTTTAGCTTTGTATTCATCAGAGCAGAAGAAACCGATTCTTGCTACTGTTCCGGCATCATACTGACCTGAAATAATAGCCTTCTTCCAGTTTTCTTTACCTTCGGCATCACTGGGTCTTCCAAGTGCTTCTGTGTAAAGTCTTTCAACGAATTCATCAAGCTTAGCGGAATCAACATTGCTTGCATCAATTTTAAGCTTGCTGTTGTTGTTATTCTTATTATTGTTATTGTTGTTATTATTGTTATTCTTTCCGTAAGGATCCTTAACTGTTAATGTACCTCTTACGATACCGTATTTATTGCAAAGATTTGTAAATTCATCGGAATTGGTAAAGCCGGAGAGAACGTATTCTCTGGTCTTGCCGGCCTTTAATTCGTTAACCCAAAGGTCTTTGTTTGCATCGGGTTTTCTGTCAAAGAATGAATAATAGAGCTTCTCTACGAATACTTCGTTGGAGTAATTATAGCTCTTGCATTCATCGCTTAATACGAATCCCTTGGCAACATCCGCACCTGTCATGGTCTTGTTAACAAGTCCGTTAACCCATGTACTCTTGTTGGCATCTGGATCTCTTTCAAACATACTGTAGTATAGTCTTTCTACGAATGCAGTTGCTGCTTCTTCATCAACTTCATTCTGGTCTACGGTAGGCTTAATGGCTACTATATTGGTATCGCCGTCTGCCCAAATGAATACGACTTTATTATTGATGTATTTTACAGTCTTATCATTCTGAATCTCTTTTGTGGACTCATCATATTTCTTCTTAAGAGTTCCCGTGGTGGAAAGTCTTAATGTCTTAATCTTGTTGGCATAGCAAACAAGTTCTTCAAGTTTATTGTTGTTATTTACATAAAGGTCTGCAAGTTCATTGTCGTTGCAATAAAGAACTTTAAGTGCCTGATTGCTGTTTAAATCAAGAGATGTGAGTTTATTGCTTGAGCAGTCAAGTTCAACAAGCTTTGAGCAGCCTGATATATCTATTGATTTAAGCTTGTTGTTATAACAGTAAACTGATAACAGTTCCTTGTTTGCCTTAAGAGAAAGTGTTTCAAGGCTGTTGTTATAACAAGTAAAATACGTAAGCTTTGTGTTAGCGCTTAAATCAAGAGTTGCCAGGTTGTTCTGATGGCAGCGAAGCTCTTTAAGCTGTGTGTTCTTTCCAAGATTCAAATATGAAAGCTTATTGTTACGACAGTTAAGATTCTCAAGTTTTGTATTCTTGGATAAGTCGATGCTCTGTAATGCACAGTTGTCACATCTTAAAGTAACCAGTTCAGTACAAGACCCTACATTAATTCCGGTAAGTTTTTCATTGTTGTAGCATTCAATCTTTGTCAATTTGGTATTTCCTCCAAGATCAATGCCTGTAAGTTCGTTATGAGGGCAAATCAAAACCTTAAGATTCTTAAAATTAGCAATACCTACAAGACTGGAAATACCCTCATTGGTAATATCAATCGTAGTAATCTCACTTAACTCTTTTTCATCAAGGTAGTTATCATTGTTAGTATCGAAGTTAGTTAAAATATAAGTTCTGAACTTCTGATTGGGGAAAGTTGTGCTGTTGACGTTGACGCCGGATGCGGCATTAACACGCAGATTTCCAAAAAATAAGACTGCTATGAAAAGCAGAGGCAGGGATAAAACGTACAATGACTTCAAAAATAAAAATTTTTGGCTTTTCACTTAAATACCATCCTTTCATTTATTACAATGTATACTAATACACAAAATATAGATACATTATATCATCATGTTGTGTTTTCTTCAACAAGGATTAGTACAAATGATAGCCAAAAATTTAATTATTTTCCATATTTAGCCGCTTCGGCTTTAATGTCATTGCTTGTCTTAATGACTGTTTCGGAAGGAGTGTACTCCTCTGTAGGGTATAGATATTTATGAAGTTCTATAACATTGCTTTCCAAATCAACGGGGATAACGCAGTCGCCCTTGGGTCCGAGAAGACCTGTGGTAATCTTGTCATCAAAAGGAAAGCCTGTTGATGCAACTATTTCATACTTGCTTGCTTCGGTAGCCATCGGGATGATATCGTCGTTAAGATCAAGGTTGGTAGCCACAAGAGGGAATACATCGTTGCAAATCTTGGTGATTTTAACCGGATCCATCTTATGAGCCTTGGCAACTATCTGACTTACGACATCACGCTGTCTTTCGGTACGCTTAAAATCGCTTCCCGCCGTATATCTGATTCGACAATACGCCAAAGCCTGATAACCCGAAAGGGTCTGAAGACCTGCCTCGGTGACGGGAACATAATCCTCCGTAATAACTGTATTGGTTTCCGTTGAATACATGGATGCCTGATAATCGTTAAGATATTTAATCTCGCTGGGTGTAAGATTAATATCCACACCGCCGACTGCATCTACCGTACTCATTACGCCCTGAAATCCGATTGTAATAAATCTTGTAATATACAAATCAAGATTTGTATTAAGCATATGCAAAGCGCCTGCAGGGCCATCGTATGCGTATGCTGCATTGCACTTCTGATATGAAGGACTCTTATCCGGTCCGGCAACGTTTAAGAGTGTATCTCTGTACACACTGCAAAGTCTCGCTTCGCCGGTTTCATTGTTAATCGAGCAGATAATGATTGTATCCGTTCTTGTACCCTTATCAAGGTTTTTACCACGTGCATCCACACCAAAAAGAGCCAGTGTGGTGTAATTCTCAATTTTCTCATCATCAACCTCGGGAATCTCGGTATTATCAGGTACCAGAGACGTCTGTACCACTTCTTCTTCGGGAAGACGGATTTTTTGTACACCGGTTTTGTCACCTGTTGCCCTGAACACATACACAATTACCACAATCAAAGCGGCAAGAATGGCCACCTCTACTCCGATAACCACATATGTACGTATATTTTTGTTTTTCTTATTCCCCTTATTTTTGTTATTTACAGTCTTTTTGTCGCTCACATCAGCCCTCCGGAACCTGTTCAATCGTATAAATCCACTCGCCTTCTTCATCCTGTTCGAACAGTACAGACGGAACCCTGTGATTGAAAGAAAACCATCTTACTTCTTCTTCGACTATGTCAAAAGTAACTTTCATGGCTTCATCCTCTTCGGATAAATCAATCTCAAAGACATAATCTTCCAACACATAAGGTCCCAAAGGAATTCTCGGGAAATCATAGACATCTTTTGCTTTTTCATAATCAACATGATACGAGATGCCGTAATCTCCCGTCGTATAAATTCTGTCCTGGTCCGATACTGCCACTTTAACAGTAGCCAAACCATTTTCATCTATCTCCACATCTTTAATAACAATATTAAATTCCCACCAGTTAAGCTTCTTGAATGTATTATAATCAAGAAGATTTCGAAGATTAAGAACTTCAATTACCTGAGTAGTTGTCATAGGTCCTTCATGGAAAGCATTGGGAAGGCCCAGGATTACCGATTCATCATTTTCGGAAACAAGGTTCTGCTTGTCTTCGCTTATAAACTTCATGCCGCCTCTTCCTCTGTATCTGTCGCCGGTGGAATCGGAAATATAGATAACTCTGGAAGTCGTATCCATCGTATCAAGGCAGAAATCATCAAAATAGCTCGGTTCTATCGGATATACCTTTGCCTTTGATGAATGCAAAAGCGGATAATAATAATATTTCATAAGACTCTTTTCGACAAAAATAATCGTATCTTCGTCGGAATGATCTTCGACAGTCTTTAACACATCTTCAAATACATTGATATCAAGCCTTCTCTCCGCATCGGATGAAAGAAGCGATGTGGTATATGGAATCGCAATAAGTATGGTGGCGATAATCGGGAGGAAATATTTCTCATCCTCTTTGAAAAGTCTTAACATCATACCGCCGATTATGATTACAAAAGGTATAAACGATGATAAATATCTCGCCTCGTAATAATATCCGCCAAGCATGGGCTTCATAACTGCTGAATATAAAAGCACGGTATATACAAACATAACTACCGTAACAGCCTCTTTATAACCGAGATTGTACGATGTACTTACAAGTCTTGCCACGATGTACGGAATAAGAATAATACCCGAGCAGACAATAAACGAAACAAATGTAATGTTAAGGGCATCCTTATATGTATTACATTTGAATATATTCACGATTATCATCATAACTATCGAACCGACGGATGCCACAGCCATGATAATCTTGAAAACAATCTTTCCCTTGCCGCGCTCAAACTCAGTCATCTTTTCAGCATTGATATCGCCGAAAATAATTAAAAGGAGAGCATCGACCACGAGAGTCAATACAGATATTATTATCACAAAAACAAATCCCTTGTCCTTAAAGAAGGGGATTCCGAGTGCATAATTAATAAGTGTATTCTCAAAAGCAACAATATTAAGATATACGAAGCTTATTACGTATCCTGCTATCGCAATTACGCTTGCAATAAGATGTCTCTTCTCTCTTGTGTGAATATAACTGATCCAGTAAACCACAAGGAAAAGCGGAAGCATCGTATAAACACTTGTATGCAAAAATCCGAATGTGATGATACCCAAAGCAGAAAGTATCTGCATAAGATTCTTTTTGCAAAGCAGGAAGTACATAAACAGAACCATGCAAAAAGCCAAGAGAGGCTCAACCAATGTGGTGTGATTGCAATATACCACAATCGGTGAGAATCCAAGGAGCAATATAAGAACAGATCTTAATTTCCAGTCACATTTTAATTCTCTTAATATCTCATCCACAAAAACAAAGAGGCAGAATGCAAATACCGCCTGAATAAATGCCATTCTCTTAATGCCAAACAAACCTGCTGACAGTGCCAGTATCGAAGGGTATACGGGATTGCTTCCAAATTCCGCCCACATCTTCGCACTTCCGTCCTCGGAGCCTGCATCCGATATCCAGTAATTTGCAGTGAAATTCTCGGGATCGATATTGTTTATCGCATCAAAAAAGAAATACTCGTATTTACTGTCCGGTGTAATGGCATCATATTCGTCAATGGTAAAACGAACCGAATTGTGACCGTTAATTATGGACAGTGCCTGAATCTGAGCATTTCCGTCATTAAATCCAATCCCTATAGTTGAAAAAGCACCGAGCGATAAAAATGTGGCAACAAGAATGGCACATTTATTGAATATCACCCGATGATCTATGGCAATCTTCCCCAAAGCAAAGAACTCTTTGCCCTTAACGGGACTCTTATAATATACAAATGCAAATAAAAGAACTATTAAAAATGTAACCGCCATCAGACAGAATTCAACGCTGAATGCATCGAATATCCACATGATGCCGGAACAAACGGCAAAAATACACAAAAAGACCGAAATCGCTTCGGCTATGGGTACAAATATTTTTTTCTTATCGGAAAAACTGCTGAATGTAAAGAAAAGCATTATTACATTCAGCAACACCAATAGATATACAAACATGTCAAATACCTAAATAATACTCTAATCTTATTAATATTACACTATCGAGAGTCTTTTTTCAAGATGACGGCAAGCCGCACAGTTTCCTTCAATCTGTTCAGCGATTAATTTACCTCATCCCCATCTTTGATAATCGTTATTTTATCTATCTTAATTATAGTTCCTTCATCCGTATGCACTCTGTATTCAATCTTATGTCCTTCGTCCAAATCTACATTTTCAATTACTGCCCGGTTTTCATCGGAGCTTAAATATACAATGCCCTCTTCATTGACAGAATCCGTCAATACATCAAAATATGCATCCTCGCCTTCCAATAAACTGTAATCAAGGATGAAATCATAAGTTCCATCAGGTGTATTCGTATAAGGTCCATACATGACAAACCCTTCCGTTCCATCGGATATTGCGCTGTTTTTCTCCGTAACGGCATTAATTACTACCATTCCAGTTGTAGTAGGATAATCCACGCTTACATCACCTGTAATTCCCACTTGAAAATCTATGGGGTTGTTGTCGCATTTATAGATGGAAAACCATTCGTCTTGCTCGATTAATTCGAGCTGATCCATTATATTGGCTCCGATAGTATTGCTCGTATAAGGATAAACAATAATCAGGGTATTTCCTTCATATCCGCCGTTATCTTCACAATACAGATAATCGCCCCAATGCTTGTACGCACCTTCCGGAAAGGCAAATTTATAAATTCTGTCCACATCAAATGCACGCATATTCCTGCATATGTAAACATTTTTTATATCAACATCCGATTGGGTACCCCAAAAATAAACCAGTCCCGCATCTTCTCTTTCTGCAATGCTTCTAATATGAACCATATAATCATAATAGTTCGAAAATCCCGCATAGTTTTTATCGGAAATTATATTAATGGCAAGAATGCTGACAAACAAACCTATAAGGATGAATCTAGATACCAGCAAATCCATCCTTAAGTTTCTTATAAATACTCCCACAAGAATTACCAATACAAAAAATGCCGGAATAAGATATCTTTCCTCAAAAACGGCCAGACCATATTGTACATTCATAAAACCAAACATTACGAAGTGCACAAATACAACATTTATAAGGAAAAGAACTTCGGGTACTGCACCTGTCTTTTCTTTAATCTTTTGATATATGCTGACTGAAGCAAAGATAAAAGCAAGGAAAATAACAAACATAATGAAGAGAGGAAATACAACTGCTATTCCTCTTGCCGACAAAACGGAAACATCCGTCTCTCCTATCGGGAATACTTCCAAAAGTTTAAAAAGTCCCTGAATCGGTGCGCCGATATTCTTCCAGAAATCAATTACCGAAGTCCAATTGTTTCCCGAGTCTCGTATTTTAAGATGTAAAACATTTGAAGCAAATATTTTTCCGAATAAAACAAAGATTAAGCAAATATATGTATATATTGATTCTTTTTTTACGAAAACTTTGAGTTCATTTTTGATAAACATGCTTTCAAAGAGGAAAGCAAGAATCGGAAGAATAATCATCGCTATAAGATATACTCCGCTTGACATTCCCGATACAAAACAAAGTGCTATGGATAAAAAGAATATAAAATCTATTTTCTTTCTTTGCTGAATATTAAGATATTCCAGTATTATCAACAATACTATCAGTGTTCTTAATCCATAGTGCGACGGTCCTACCAATACGCAGTTAAAATAACCCAATTCTATTACAGGGTCAAAACCGTTGGTAAGGAAAGGGCATAATATCAGGTTAAGAACGGTAAGGATTCCGATTTTATTTACATTGAATCTTTTGAGGATGAAAAATACGGAAACGATAATGCCAAGCAACACGGTAAGTGTAGATATTCCGTACGAGAAAA